>Ga0265297_10000378_pt1 | contig 138179 bp, 140 predicted proteins | sample Munlanlwell13791_FD_192502 | JGI IMG/M metagenome (GOLD analysis project Ga0265297, IMG submission 192502) | Leachate microbial communities from a municipal landfill in Southern Ontario, Canada - Leachate well 137-91 | ecosystem: Engineered > Solid waste > Landfill > Unclassified | place... | reverse complement strand
TTCATCCCGGCTTTAACTTTATCGCGTAAAACAGATAAAACTTCACTTAATTTTTTACCGCCTTCGGCTAAAATTTTTATCTCTTCGGATGTTTTGGTTTTAATCATATTAATCAATATTAGCAAAAATCCGCCTTAATTGCAATCACTTATAAATTCTTTAAATTAAAAAAACCTTGTTTTAAACAAGGTTTTTTTAATTATTTTCTTATTCCTTTCATAACTTCTTGGTATACGCTTTCAATCTCTTTTGTTCCGTCGACACCAACCAATTTTCCTGATAATTTATAATGATTAATTAGCGGTTCGGTTAGCTCATGATAAATATTTAAACGCACCGCAATCGCTTGCTCCGTATCGTCTTCACGCTGGATTAAACCTCCCCCGCAGACGTCGCAAACGCCATGTTTTCTTGGAGGCTTGGAAATTAAATTAAAATTTTCTCCGCATTTTCCGCAGACGCGGCGAGCTGACATTCTTTTTACAACTAAACCGTCCGGAACATCCAAAAATATAACCTTATCTACAGATAAAAATTTTTCAAGTTCTTCCGCTTGGTGCAAATTCCGCGGATAACCGTCGAGTATTACTCCATTTTTATATTTTTCTTCCCGGAGCTCTTCGCGGACGATCTTATCGATCAATTCGTCCGGCACCAAATTTCCTTTATCAATAAAAGAAGCGATGAGTTTCCCTTCTTCATCGCCTGAATGCTTTTTAGCCCTCAAAATATTTCCGGTTGTTAAAATCGGGAGACCGCTCTCTTTTGCAAGCAAACCGGCTTGCGTTCCTTTTCCTGATGTTTGCGGTCCCAAAAATATAAAATTCATAGTTGCAGGCAATATAGCCTGTTAGTATTTTTCGTATTCCCTCATTAACATTTGAGATTCAATTTGTTTTACGGTTTCAATTACAACGGATACTACGATAAGCAAGCTGGTTCCGCCAATAGCTAACGATTGTAGTCCGGAAAAACTCTGGACTATATTAGGCAAAACAGCCAAGATGCCTAAAAATAAGGCGCCGGCAAAAATAATCCGGTTTGTAACATATTTCAGATAAGACGCCGTATTTAAACCCGGTCTTATTCCGGGCACAAAACCGCCGTTTTTCTGCAAATTTTCGGCAATTTGATGCGGATGAAAAATAACTGAAGTGTAAAAATATGTAAAGGCAACGACCAATAAAAAGTATAATACTCCGTAAAAAATCTGGTTCGCAAAAAGAGTTATTACAAAATCCGCCGCTTTTGCAACCCAAAATGTTTTAGCGCCGGTAAAGAATTGCGCAATCATTCCGGGAATAAGAATAATGGAAATGGCGAAAATAATCGGTATTACACCTGCAACGTTAACGCGCAAAGGCAAATGAGTATCAACGCCTCCGTACATTTTCATTCCGCGGATTCTTTTCGCGTAAGAAACCGGGATGTTTCTCTGGCCCTCATTCATTATAACAACTCCGACTATGGTGACGATTGCAATTGCCGCGAAAGCTAAAAGATTTATCACTTCCGCTCTGTTGTATGTTAAAATAACCTGCTGTATGACAGAAGGAATCCTGTCCACGATGCCGGCAAAGATGATAAGAGAAATTCCGTTTCCAACCTTTTTTTCCGATATCATTTCTCCCAGCCACATCAAGAATACGGTGCCCGCAGTCATTGTCACCATCATTGCGAATATGTTAAAGGGACTAAGATCTAAAATTATTTGTCTGCTGGAACGAGATAAAAGCGATATCATGCTGTAAGCCTGCAAAAAAGCCAACGGCACGCTTAGATATCTGGTGTATTGGTTTATCTTTTGCCGTCCCGATTCTTCTTTTTGCATCGCTTCAAGTTTGGGAACAATCATCCCTAAGAGCTGGAATATAATAGAAGCGGTAATATAAGGGCCGACACCTAAAGCTACGATTGAAAAACTTGAAAGGGCGCCGCCTGAAAATATATTCACAAGGCCTAAAATCTGGTTGGAACTAAAAAATCTCTGAAGGTTTTCAGCGTTAATTCCCGGGATCGGTACGTGGGCGGCGATTCTAAATATAACTAGTAATCCCAAAACGAAGAGAATTTTATTTCTTAATTCTCTGTCTCTCCAAATTTTCGATAATTTATCCCACATAAATTTAGGAATTAGGTCGTAGGTTATATAGGTTGTAGGAAAATCTACAAACAAAAAACTCTACGGTTATTACTCTATTTTACCGCCAGCCTTCTCGATTTTCTCCTTCGCCCCCCCGGAAACCTGGCAGCCTTTTATAATGAGAGATTTTGAAATTTCGCCGGAAGCAAGTATTTTCACTTCGGCTTTTGAGTTTTTTATCAAGCTCTTTGTAACAAGAGTATTTATATCAACTGTTTCTCCGTTCTGATAATTTTTTCCAAGCTGATTCAATGTCAAAGTTATAGGCTTAGCGTGTATGCTTCTAAAACCTTTTAATTTCGGAGTGGACAAAACTATATGCCTCATTCCCTTCAATTTCAAACCTCCGACGCCGGAACGGGCGCTTTGTCCTTTTATGCCTTTGCAAGAATAAGTGCCATGGCCTGAACCATTGCCTCTTCCGAGATTTTTTCTCTTTCTTCTTTTAACGCTAGGTTGTATATTATGCTGTCTTAAAGCCATATTATTTTATTTATTCCTTAATTGCGATAATGCAAGAAAGGTCGCATATAAAGTATTTATTTTATTGCTGGAACCCAAAATCTTTCCGGTTACATTCGGCACTCCGGATAAACCAAGAACTGTACGCATAACACCCCCGGCTTTTATACCCTTACCTTTTACAGCCGGCTTCAACATAACCTTTCCCGAGCAATACTTTGCTAAAACCTCGTGGGGAATAGTTTCGTTATGCATCGGAACGGTGATCAATTTCTTTTTTGCGCTTTTAACAGCTTTGGATATAGCGATAGAAACATCCCCGGCCTTGCCGATGCCGAAGCCGACTCTTCCTTTCTTATCTCCAATAACCATTGTTGCGCGGAAATTCATTCTTTTTCCGCCCTTAGTAACTCTGGTTACGCGTGCCAAATCAACAAGTTTTTGCTCAAACTCTCTGTCGCGTTCATCCATTGGGTTTTTTCTATTTTCTCTTTTTTTTGCCATACCATTATTGATATTGATAAATTGATTGATTAAAATTCCAGTCCGCCTTCTCTTGCGCCATCAGCTAAAGCCTTTACTCTGCCGTGGTATTGATAGCTCGATCTGTCAAAAACAACCTTTTTTATTCCTTTAGCTATAGCTTTTTCCGCCAATAATTTTCCTGCGTCTTGTGCGGATTCTGTCTTATTCTTTTTATCTTTTATTTCTTTCGTGGAAACAGAAACCAAAGTCGCTCCTTTTCCGTTATCAATTATTTGAGCATAAATTTCCTTTAAACTCCTAAAAACAGAAAGACGAGGCCTCTCTGAAGTCGCCGCTACGCGCACCCTGGCTTTTCTGCGCCGTTTCTGCATTTGTTTTTTAACTTGTAAATCCATATTTGTTATAAATCTTAATTCCTTATTCTATTATGCCGCCGCTTTGGCTGCTTTGCCGGCCTTCCTTCTTATTACTTCGTCGGAATATTTAATGCCTTTTCCTTTATAAGGTTCCGGTTTTTTAATTTTTCTGATTCTGGCGGCTATTTCTCCCACAAGCTGCTTATCTATTCCGGAAATTTTAATTACATTTTTCTCAACCGCTCCGGTAATTCCCACCGGCAATTCAAATTCTACCGGATGCGAGAAACCCAATTCCATTTTTAATTTATTTCCTGCAATAGAAGCTCTGAAACCAACTCCGCTGATTTCCAACTTTTTCTCATAGCCGTTTACTACGCCCTCTACCATATTAAATATAAGTTTTCCGGTTAATCCCCAAATTGCTCTTTGTTCCAAATTATTCTCGTTTTTTACCTCAACCTTAACAAATTTTTTTCCTTCCTCTTCCGTTATGCTTGCGGAAGCCGCCGGGTGCATCGTCAAACTAAGAGATCCTTTCGGCCCTTTTACCGCAACATCAAGTCCGTTGATTTTCAGTTCAACGCCACTTGGTATTAATATTAATTTTTTTCCGATTCTAGACATAAACTTATGTAATTAATTTCGTATATCGCTTAATTAGTACACTTCGCAAATTATTTCACCGCCAACATTTGCCTTTCTGGCTTCTTTTACCGTCATTATTCCTTTAGGAGTCGAAATAATCGCAATACCAAAACCGTTCTTTACATTCGGCAACTCCTTGGCGGGAGCATAAACGCGCCTGCCCGGTTTACTGATTCTTTTTACTTCCTGCATTGCCGACTGGTTATTTTTATATAATAAAGAAACCTTTATTTCTCTTTTTTTATCTCCCAAAATTTCGGTATTTTTTATATATCCGCCATCTTTCAAGATATCAACAATAGATAATTTCATTTTTGAATAAGGAAAAACAACCTCGTCTTTACGGGCAAGATACGCATTTTTTATTCTTGTTAGCATGTCAGAAATTGGATCGGTTATCATAATTTGGAATAATGAATTAGGAATTAGGAATTATGTTATTATGAATTATTCATTATTCATAATTCCCATTCTTGTATTTTTACCAGCTTGATTTTTTAATTCCCGGAATTTCTCCTCTATTTGCCAATTCTCTAAAGCATATTCTGCACATTTTAAAATCTCTCATATATGCCCTTCTTCTGCCACATCGCCAGCATCTGCGCACAATTCTGGTGCTGAATTTAGGTTTTCTGTTTGATTTTGCTATTTGTCCTTGTGTAGCCATAAAAATTATTTATCTTTTTTAAATGGAAATCCTAAATATTCTAAAAGATTCTTTGCTTCCGCATCAGTTTTTGCATTCGTTACGAAAACAATTTCCAAGCCATGAAGTTTTTCAGCGTCAACCGGAGTTATTTCCGGAAAAGCAATTTGCTCGCGAAAACCAACAGAATAATTTCCCTTGCCATCAAATGATTTTGGATTCAAGCCTCTAAAGTCTCTTACGCGAGGCAAAGTAATGTTTATAAATTTATCTACAAAATCATACATTTTTTGCTTTCTCAAAACTACTGACAAACCTACAATTTGGCCTTGTCTGATTTTAAATGAAGAAATTGATTTTTTAGCTTTCTTTTCAACCGGCTTCTGTCCGGTAATTTTTCTCAAAGTATTTTGAGAAATTTCCAAAATATTAGCATCCTTCATCTTGGAATTGATTCCGACATTCAAAACCACCTTTTCCAAGCGCGGAACCTGCATAATATTTTTATATCCGTTTTTTTTCACTAATTCCGGCTTGACGGCTGAATTGTATTTTTCTTTTAATTTCATAAATATTATCTTTAATTTGCCCTTAAAAAGTGCCTTTGCATTTTTTACATTCTCTTAATTTCTTTTCTGTACCGGCATAACCGACTCTCGCAGACTTGCCGCACTTCGGGCAGATAAGCATTACATTGCTGGTTTCCAACGGAGCGGCAAATTTTACTTTCGTTCCCTTCTCACCTTCTTTCTTCGGTCTCTGATGTTTTGTGAGCATATTTAAACCATCAACAACAACACGGCCCTGATTTGGCAGAACTTTCGTTATGTTTCCGGTTTTTCCACTGTCTTTACCGGTTAAAATTTTTACTTTGTCGCCTTTTCTAATCTTCATATTATATTCTAAATTCTATTTTCTATTTATAAAACTTCTGCAGCCAAAGAAACAATCTTAGTAAAACCGCCAACGCGCAACTCTCTCGCAACCGGCCCAAAAATTCTAGTTCCTTTGGGTTCTTTGGATTTTGGATCAATCAAAACTGCGGCATTCTCATCAAATCTTATGTAAGATCCGTCTTTGCGCCTAATTTCTTTTTTAGTTCTGACGACGACAGCTTTAACTACATCGCCTTTTTTTATCGCGCTGTAAGGGATAGCTTCTTTTACAGAGCAGGTAATAATATCGCCTAAGCGCGCATATCTATTTTTATAACCGCCATTAACTTTAATACACTGCAATTTTTTTGCGCCGCTATTATCTGCTACTTTTAACATTGTTCTTAATTGGACCATATGATTAGGGTTAGGTTTTAGCCTGTAGCTTGTAGGGCTTGAAATTTCTTTCTTGACCTACAACCTACAAGCTAATTCCCATAAACTAGTATAATACTTTCCATTTTTTGTCTTTACTAAACTGTTTTGAACTGACAAAAGTGACCGCGTCGCCTACCTTAAACTGATTTTTCTCATCATGAACTTTATATTTTTTGCTCACGGTATAGGCTTTTTTATATTTTGGGTGCGAAACGCGCCTATCAATCTTAACAACAATAGTTTTTGCCATTTTATCGCTCACGACCACACCTGTTAATTTTTGTATCGATTTCTTTTCATCTTTCATATATTACTTGGATTGATTTAAAATAGTTAAAATTCTCGCCACCAAAGCCTTTGCTGTTTTTACCTCAGTAAAATTTTTTAACTTCCTGTTGGCGGCTTTAAATCTCAAATCGCGGAGATTTTCTCTCTGTTCATCCAATATTTTAGTAAGTTCCGCTTTTGTCTTTACTTTTAATTCTTTAAATTCCATATATTATTTTCTAACAAATTTAGTTTTAACCGGAAGTTTGTGGCCCGCCAATCTCATTGCCTCTTTAGCTGATTCTTCGGGAACGCCGGCAATTTCAAACATTACTGTTCCAGGTTTAACAATGGAAACATAATGATCAACCGCGCCCTTACCGCTTCCCATAACGTTTTCATTTCCGTGAAAAGTAATAGGTTTATCCGGAAAAATTCTAATCCAAACCTTGCCTCCGCGTTTAGTAAAGTTTGTAATGGCGCGTCTCGCAGCTTCTATCTGCCTTGAGGTTACCCAAGACGAGCTCATTGCCTTTATCCCATATTCTCCAAAGGCCACAGTTAATCTAGAAGTAGCTTTTCTTCTGTTTAAGGCTATTCCTTTTTGCCACTTTCTATGTTTTACTTTTTTTGGCATCAACATAAATCTCTAACTTATTTATCTTGTTTATTTTCTTCTTTATTATCTTCGTTTTCTCCTTTTTCTTTCTTAGAATTGAACACCTCGCCTCTATAAATCCAAACTTTCACTCCCAAAACGCCAAAGGTGGTGCGAGCGAGTCCGTAAGCAAAATCAATATCGGCGCGTAAATTAGTAAGCGGAACTTTTCCATCAAGCATTTTTTCCGTTCTGGCAATTTCTGATCCGTTTAATCTTCCGCCAATCGCAATCTTAACTCCCTCAGCTCCAGCTTTTCTAACTTTATCAATAGTCTGCTTCATCACCCTTCTGAAAGGCATACGCTTCTCCAAATCGGCAACTATGCCCTGAGCAACGATATTGGCAGAGAGCGACGGCCTCTTTATTTCAAAAATATTTATATTTACATTAGCCTTTTTACCTCTCCAAAATCTGTCTTTTAATTTATTTCTCAAAGCTTCACTGCCTGCTCCCGATCTGCCAATAACAACACCCGGTTTCGCGGCATTGATTACTATAGTAACCGCGTCGCCTTTTCTTTCGATTTCCACACTGTCAACTCCGGCATCTTTTAAATTTTCAAATACGAAACTTTTAATTAAAACATCCTCTCGGACTAAATCCGCATAATCTTTTTTCTTGGCAAACCATTTTGATCCCCAAGAATAGATAATTCCCATTCGGAAAACTTTTGGATGCACCTTGTGTCCCATATGTTAATTACATTATTAATTACGATTTGCTGGTTCTTTTTTTACCGCCTTCTTTTGCTGAAACTTTTTTTGCGGTTTTTTTTGGTTTTTCCTCTTTCTTCTCATCCTTCTTCTCTGCTTTTTCTTTTTTGGCCGGCTTATCTTTTCCTGTCTCTTTTTCCGGTTTTTTTCCCGGTTCCAGTTCATCAAGAATCATTTCTATGTGGCTCATTCGTTTTTGAATTTCCGAAGCCCTGCCGAAGGCTCTAGCTCTCCATCTTTTCAACATCGGACCCTGGTCTACGCGAAGCGACTTAATATACAAATTTTCTTTATCCAAATTAAAATTATGCGTAGCATTAGCAATCGCGGAATTCAAAAGCTTTAAAAGCGGACGTTTCGCCCATCTATTGGAGAATTCCAAAATATTTAAAGCTGCGGTAATTTTCTTACCTCTTACCATATCGGCCACCAAACGGACTTTCCGAGGTGACATTCTAATATATCTTGCTTTTGCTTTTACTTCCATATGTAAAAATTATTTATTTTTTCGCTGGCGTTGCCGGAGCTGCGGCTGGCTTGCCCGCCTCTATATCCTTCTGTATTTTGCCGCCATGCCTTATAAACTTTCTTGTCGGAGAAAATTCTCCCAATTTATGCCCGACCATATTTTCAACTACGTAAACCGGCGTATGAACCCTTCCATTATAAACACCAATCGTAAAACCAACCATTTCCGGAGTAATCGTGGATGATCGAGACCATGTTTTTATTACAGTTTTGTCGCCAACTTTTAATTTTCCAATTTTCTTGGATAATTTTGGATCGACAAATTGTCCTTTTTTTAAACTTCTTGGCATATTTTTTTATTTCTTCCTTCTCTGTAAAATTAATTTATTTGATTTCTTTTTCTTCTTTCTTGTTTTAACGCCCAAGGCCGGTTTGCCCCATGGGGTCTTCGGCGCCTTTAAGCCGATCGGGTTATGGCCTTCGCCTCCGCCATGCGGATGGTCAACCGGATTCTTAGCCTTACCTCTGACAGTCGGCCTAATTCCCTTATGTCTCATTCTTCCGGCAGATCCGACGCGCACTAAACCGTGTTCGCTGTTTCCAACAACACCGATTGTCGCACTGCAATCCATAGGCATCAATCTAACCTCTCCTGAAGGAAGTTTGACTTGAGCGTATTTGCCTTCCAAAGCCAATAATATCGCGCTCATTCCTGCGCCTCTTACCAACTTTCCGCCGGTTCCCGGATTAAATTCTATATCATGGATCATTTCTCCGACAGGAATATTAGAAAGTTTGGTTCTATTTCCGGTTTTAACCGGAACTTTATTTAAAGAAGAAATAACTATATCGCCCACTTTTAAATCTTGCGGCGCCAATATGTATCTCTTCTCGTTGTCTTCATAAGATACCAAGGCAATACTTGCTCCTCGTCCCGGATCATATTCTAAAGCTTCAATTTTTCCGGGCACATCGTATTTATCTCTCTTAAAATCTACAATTCTGATATATCTTTTAGCGCCTCCGCCCTGATGAAACACCGTAATTTTACCCTGGTTATTTCTTCCGCCTTTCTTTCTCTTAATAACTAAAAGACTCTTTTCCGGCGCCTTATCGCTTACGTCGGGTTTGTTAACTGATGTTTTTCTCCTTCCCGGAGTTGTTGGTCTATATATTTGAATCGCCATACGATAATTTTAGATTTTTGATTTTTAGATTTTTGATTTCAATTCAATCTGCAATCAAAAATCTACAATTCCTTATACTCCTTCATAAATCTCAATTTTTTCACCCGGAGCTAAAGTGACAATCGCTTTTTTCCAATCCTTTCTCTTTCCTTGAAAACGGCCATATCTTACGGATTTTCCAATGGCATTTATTATCTTCACACTCTCTACTTTTACTCCGTAAAGATTATTGACAGCTTTCTTTATAGAAATTTTATTCGCTTCCCGAGAAACCATAAAAGCATATTTTCCAAGAGCTGCGCCATCAGAAATTTTTTCAGTAATCAAAGGCTTAATCAATATATTATTAACTTCAACTTGGAATTTAGCTTTTACCTTAGCCTTTGGCTTTGATTCAACTGTCGCCGCGCCGGTTTCTTTTTTAGCCTGTTTCTTTACGGCGGTTTTCTTTACTTTTTCTTCCTGCTTTAAAACCTGCGGAGCTTCTTGTTTTGCCGCTTGTTTTTCAAGTTGTTCTTTCTTTTGTTTTCTTAAAAATCTGTCTAAGAATGCCATATAAAATTATTTATTTTGCAAATTTTTCTCCAAACTCTTCAAAGCTTCTTTTTCAATTATAAGGTAATTGCTATTTATGATTTCCAAAAACCCAAAGTTCTTGTCAGTGACATTTTTCATGTCTTTTAAATTTCTGGTCGCCAATTTTACATTCTTGTTTACACCGGTCAAAAGCAAACCCTTGTCTTCCATCTTTTTATTTATATTTTTCAATAATTTTTCCGCTATTTGAACCAAAAATTTGGTTTTCGCTTCTTTTAGTTCCAATTTATCTACAACAACTATTTCATTATTTGAAAACTTATCGGTTAAAACCATGCAAAAAGCTTTATTTTTAACTTTTTTATTTATCTTAACGGTATAGTTTCTCTCACTTCTCGGCCCAAAAGTAATACCGCCTCCAACCCAAAGAGGTGATCTTATGGAACCGTGTCTTGCGCGGCCGGTGCCTTTTTGCTTCCAAGGTTTCTTGCCGCTGCCGGAAACTTCCCCTCTGGTTTTAGTATGCGCGTATGGGCCGCGTCTGTTCGCTAAATATGATAAAGTTACCTGGTGAATCAAATCCTGTTTTGGCTCTACGCCAAAAACATCGGAAGACAATTCCATTTCATCCGCAGCTTCGCCATTTAAATTGTATACTTTTATTTTCGGCATATTCGTAATTTATACTTTTGCTAAATTATTTTGCTTGAATATATAATACTGAATTTCTTGCTCCGGGCACTGCGCCTTTTACGGCAAGAATATTTTTTTCCTGGTCTATTTCAATTATTTCCAAATTTTTAACAGTTACCTGATCAACGCCCATATGGCCGGCCATTCTTTTTCCTTTTGGAACCTCTTGTTTTCCACGTCCGCCTCTTGAGCCGCCGATAGAACCAGGCATTCTTAATTGGTCTTTATGGCCGTGTGATCTCGGATGGCCGCGGAAATTATGCCTTTTTACAACACCTTGAAAACCCCGTCCCTTAGAAACGCCGGTTACGCTGATGTTGTCGCCAACCTGAAATTGGGTTAATTCGATTTCTCCGCCCCTCGCAAAGTTTTCACCGTCTTCTAGTCTAAATTCTTTTAGAATTTCAAATGGAGCGAGTCCCTTTAAGTGCCCAAGTTCCGGCTTGGTTAAATTTTTCTCTTTTTTTGAAAAAGCGCCAACCTGCACTGCGCTATAGCCGTCTTTTTCTTTTGTTCTAACTTGCACAACGGTAGCTTTTGGAGCGTACACCAAAGTAACCGGAACAACTGTTCCATCCTCTCTAAATCTTTGTGACATTTCTAATTTTTTTCCTATTATGAATTTCATACTAACAAAAAAAGCTAAAAGCCCATTTAACCATCAAGAATGACCCAATAAGCTTTTAGCTCTCGCTTCCTTTATGGAAGTTTTATTTTACCCCGGCTAAACACGAAAGTTCGTGCTTAATTGGGGTAAAATAATTTTTGGATTATATTCTTAAAATTTATTACGTTAATTGGGCAGATTCTGCAAGGAGGTTTCCCTTTTATCTTTCAAATTACTCGGGTCTTTCTCCTTGGATCTATTTTAAAATGCGTCGCTCTCTTACATCTTAATCTCAATATCAACACCGGCCGGCAAACTTAAATTCATAAGTGCGTCAACAGTTTTGTCTGTCGGGTTTATTATATCAATCAAGCGTTTATGAGTTCTCATTTCAAATTGCTCGCGGGCGTTTTTATGTACAAAGGTCGAACGGTTGACGGTGTATTTTCTTTTTTCCGTCGGCAACGGTATCGGACCATGCACATTGGCGCCACTGCGTTCCGCGCTCTCGATAATTGTTTTGGCGGACTGATCAATTATTTTATGATCATACGCCTTTATCTTGATGCGGATCCGGCTCTGAACATCTTCTTCTTTTTTAAGATTCTCTTTTGCCATTTTAATTTTTAAACCATAGGGAAGGTTCCTGAGGAACCTTCCCTATGTTAGTTTATTTTATTATTTTTACAACAGCACCGGCGCCTACGGTCTTACCGCCCTCGCGAATAGCGAATCTCTGTTTCTCTTCCAAAGCAACCGGGGTGATTAATTTTACCGTTACATTAACTGTATCGCCAGGCATAACCATTTCGGTCCCCTGTGGGAGTACTACCTCTCCGGTTACATCAGTGGTTCTGATATAAAATTGAGGTTTATAACCTGCGAAAAACGGTTTATGTCTGCCGCCTTCTTCTTTTGTCAAAGCGTAAATCTGCGCTTCAAATTCGGTATGAGGAGTAACGCTGCCCGGTTTGGCAACAACTTGACCGCGCTCAACTTCATCTTTTTTCAAACCGCGGAGCAAGAGACCGGCGTTATCGCCAGCCATACCCTCATCCAACGATTTATTAAACATCTCAATTCCGGTTACGACAGTTTTCGCAGTATCGCGAACACCAACCATTTCAACTTCGTCGTTGACATGAATTTTTCCTCTTTCAATTCTGCCTGTAACTACAGTTCCGCGTCCCTCAATTGAAAAAACGTCTTCAACCGGCATTAAGAAAGGTTTATCGGTTTCGCGAACAGGTTCCGGAACATATTCGTCCAAGGCTTTCATTAAATCCAATATAGGTTGGGCTGCCGCATCGTCATTTGGATTTTCTAATGCTTTTAAGGCAGAACCGCGGATAATCGGGGTGGTATCTCCCGGATAATTATATTTCTTCAACAAATCTCTTACCTCTTCCTCTACTAAGTCAACAAGTTCGGGATCAGAAACCATATCAACTTTATTTAAGAAAACAACAATATGAGGAACACCTACTTGATAAGCAAGCAAAATATGCTCGCGAGTTTGAGGCATCGGGCCATCTACGGCAGAAACTACAAGAATCGCGCCATCCATCTGGGCTGCGCCGGTAATCATGTTTTTTACATAATCGGCATGGCCAGGGCAATCAACGTGCGCATAATGCCTTTTATCGGTTTCATACTCAACGTGAGCGGTTGCAATAGTAATACCGCGCTCTTTTTCTTCCGGAGCGGCGTCAATTTGGTCTACTGATTTATTTTGTGCTTTAAAACCTTTTGCGTTCAATACTTTTAAAATTGACGCTGTTAAAGTGGTTTTTCCGTGGTCAACGTGACCAATTGTACCGACATTTACATGCGGCTTTGTGCGCTCAAATTTTTCTGCCATATTTTTAGTGGTTAGATCGCCAGCTTTGTCTCGCCTAGCGGGATAAAGCCGGAGCCTAGCTTGTTTGATTTATTTAATTTTAGCAAAGAAACTTAGAAAATATTTTAACACAGAACTTTTATTCTGGCAATACCTCTAAATTTGCCTAATTTTAGATAAATTTATTTTTTAATTCTACGCTAATTTATTAGATATTATTCTAAAGGCTCCAAATAGTATCTTTCCTCTTCATTAAGAGAGCCTTTTTCCTCTTCTTTTTCATTAAAAACTTCTATATTTTCCTTAATCGGTTCCTCTTTTTGGCTTTGTTCAGACCTCCATCTGGCAATATCTTCATTAACTTTCCTTAAAAGTTCCTTATCATCCTCCGCTAATAAACCGCTATTTTTTACCGCCACTTCTTCAACCTCATTAATCTCATGGCACCGGCAAGACGATCCGCAATCACACTCATCTTCCATGCAACTCTCATATTCTTCGAGCGGCATTAAAACAAATGCTTCGCTGTCTTCAACTATAATCACTCTTCCTTCTCTTTTTGTCAATCTTTTTAGGCGATTAAATAATTCCGCATTCATATTCTTAAAATATGCGACATGAAACGTGAAATTTTATTGCGTTTCAAGTTTCAAGTTTCGCGATTATTTTTTCTTTCCGGAAATAATTTCTTCCGCAACATTTCTCGGAACTTCGGAATATTTTCCAAATTCCATTGAATAGCAGCCGCGTCCCTGCGTAGTAGAACGAAGTTCTGTGGCATAACCAAACATTTCTCCCAGTGGTACTAAAGCGGAGATAACCTTTGCGCCGCTTCTGTCACGCATTTCTTGAATTTGGCCTCTTTTGGAATTCAAATTGCCAATAACGTCTCCCATATATTGTTCAGGGGTTACGACTTCAATCTTCATAATTGGTTCCAAGAGAATTAAACCGGCTCTCTTTGCCGCATCGGCAAAAGCCATAGAACCGGCAACCTTAAAAGCCTGTTCGGAAGAATCAACTTCATGATAAGAACCGTCAAAAACAACGGCTTCAACATCAATAACCGGATATCCGGCTAAAATACCTCTTGAGATGCATTCACGGACACCTTTTTCAATTGCCGGAACATACTCGCGAGGAACAACTCCACCCTTAATTTCATTTTTAAATTCAAAGCCGGAACCCTCTTCTTTAGCGGCAACACGTATCCAGCAGTGCCCATATTGACCACGCCCACCGGATTGCTTAATATATTTTCCCTCACCTTCCGCTTCGCCCTTAATGGTTTCTTTATACGCAACTTGCGGTTTGCCAACATTCGCCTCAACATGAAATTCGCGCTTCATCCTGTCTACGATAATATCCAAGTGCAATTCGCCCATACCCGCGATAATCGTTTGGCCGGTTTCTTCATCGGTGTGGACTCGGAAAGTCGGGTCTTCTTCGGCAAGTTTAGACAAAGCGATACCCATTTTTTCTTGGTCAACTTTTGTTTTTGGCTCAATCGCAACATCAATAACCGGTTCCGGGAAGACAATTGATTCCAAAATAATCGGCTGATCTTCATCGCATAAAGTATTTCCGGTTGTCACATCTTTAAAACCAATACCAGCGGCGATTTCACCCGCATATACGTCTGTTATTTCTTCCCTGTGGTTAGCATGCATTCTTACAACGCGGCCAATTCTTTCTCTTTTGCCGGTTGCGGCATTATAAACATAAGAACCGGCAGAAATTTTTCCTGAATAAACACGAAAAAAACAAAGACGGCCAACAAACGGATCGGTTGCAATTTTAAATGCTAATGCGGCGAAGGGCTCATTGTCGTCCGGTTTTCTTTCTAATATTTTTTCCGGATCTTTTAAGTCATGCCCCTTTACAGGAGGAATATCCAAAGGTGATGGAAGATAATCAACAACGGCATCCAATAAAAGTTGTACACCCTTATTTTTTAAAGCACTGCCGCAAAGAACCGGCACTATTTCAAAATTAATAACGGCTTTGCGCAAGGCGATTTTTAATTCTTCCAAAGGTATTTCTTCGCCGGCCAAATATTTGTTCATTAAAGACTCTTCCTGCGAAGCAATCGCTTCGATGAGTTTCGCCCTATATTCTTCGACTTTTTCTTTCATGTCTTCCGGAACGCCTGTTTCTTCAACATTTTTTCCTAAATCGTCTTTATAAATAAAAGCTCTTCTGGTTAAAAGATTGATAACGCCGGTGAAATTGGATTCAGCACCAATGGGAAGCTGTATCGGATAAGCATTTTTTGTCAGTCGTTCGTGGATTGAAGCGACATCCGCATAAAAATCTGCGCCGGTTCTATCCAGTTTATTTATAAAACAAAGGCGCGGAACTTTGTATTCATCTGCGTATCTCCAATTTGTTTCCGATTGCGGTTCAACACCGGCGACTCCGTCAAATACAACAACACCTCCGTCCAAGACGCGGAGAGATCTTTTTACTTCTACGGTGAAATCAATGTGGCCGGGAGTATCAATGAGGTTTAATCTATGATCTTTCCAAAAGCAGGTTGTGGCTGCTGAGGTAATGGTGATGCCTCTTTCCCTTTCTTGCTCCATCCAATCCATTTCTGCGGCTCCTTCATGCACTTCTCCAATTTTATGCTTCTTGCCCGTATAAAACAAAACACGTTCTGAAACAGTTGTTTTACCGGCGTCAATGTGAGCAATAATTCCGATATTTCTTGTTTTTTCCAAACTATATTCACGAGGCATACTGATATGCAAAATGTAAAAATCAAAATTTAATTATTCCCTTTCGGGATTTTCATACCGCTAAGCGGTACTATTTTAATTTTCGCTTTTAATTTTTAATTTTGGCTTAGCGGGCAAAGTGGGCAAAAGCGCGGTTGGCCTCGGCCATCCTCTGCACGTCTTCTTTTTTCTTTATTGATGTGCCTTCATTATTAGAAGCGGCAACTAGCTCTTCGGCTAATTTTTCTGCCATTTTCTTGCCTTTTTTGTCCTTAACGGCTGCTATAATCCAGCGGCATGCAAGAGCAAACTTTCTGTCTCCCTTAACCGGAACCGGAACCTGATAATTAGCTCCTCCGACACGTTTACTTCTAATTTCTAGCTGAGGGCTGATATTTTTTATTGCATTATTAAAAACTTCCAACGGATCCTGCTTGGTTTTTTCGGCAATAATATCAAAACAATCATAAATGATTGTTTGGGCAATGGATTTCTTGCCTCTCTTCATAATATAATTAATAAACTTTGAAACCTGAAGGTTATTATATTTAATATCAGGTTTAATTTTTCTTTTTGGGGTCTTATTTTTTCCACGCATAATTTTCTTGAAACATGCAACCTGAAGCGTGAAACGTTTTTTATTTATGTCGCTTCGCGACCACAACGTTTCAGGTTCAAGTTTCAGGTTTTACGATTTCGGTCTTTTTACACCATAAAGAGAACGGCCTCTGCGCCTTCCTTCAACGCCTTGAGAATCATAGATGCCTCTGACAATATGATATCTGACGCCCGGGAGGTCCTTTACCCTTCCGCCTCTAATCATAACGATTGAATGTTCTTGCAAGTTATGTCCGATTCCCGGAATATAAGCCGTAACTTCTTGTCCGTTTGATAATCTGACTCTGGCGATTTTTCGAAGCGCTGAGTTAGGTTTCTTCGGGGTAGTGGTTGTAACTTTTACGCAAACACCACGCTTAAAAGGAGCTCCTTTAGGGAGAAAACTCTTTTTTCTTCTAATGGTATCCTGAACTGACTGCAAAGCCGGGGCTTTGCTTTTTTTCTTTGAGGTCCTTCTGCCTCTTTTTATTAACTGGTTAATTGTAGGCATAAATCTGCTTTCAAAAATAAAAAACCTTATTTCAGGTTAATGCTATTATAGAATAAATTTAGCACACCTGTCAAGAGGCGTCAAGCTAAACTAAAATACCCTATAAACCAGGTTGATGATTCCTCTAAATAATGAGGAAAAAAAGCCAAGGCCAAAAAGGCTATCCAGTAAAATTAGCCCAATTAAAATTAACGGGCCTTGAACTTGCAGGCGCATTTTAATTCTATCGTATTTAGGATTTTCCAAAACCGTAAAAAGCAATTTGGAACCGTCCAGCGGTGGAATCGGGATTAAATTAAAAATCATTAGTATTATATTAATAATGATAAGAATGTTTACGAACTGCACCAAAAGGTTGGCCGGAGAAAGCGAGGTAAACATTAAAATCATCTTTAAAACCGCTCCAAAAAATAAAATTCCGATTAAATTTGCGGCCGGTCCGGCTAAAGACACCAGGGCGTTCCCCCATTTCTTATATTTCAAGTCGTATTGATTAACCGGAACCGGCTTTCCCCAGCCAAATCCAATTAAAACAAGCATAAAAAGGCCCAGTAGATCAACGTGCGCCAATGGGTTTAAGGTTAAGCGTCCGGCATCCCTTGCCGTGTCGTCGCCAAGCCTATGCGCAACATAAGCATGGGCAAATTCGTGAAGCGCCAAAGTCAAAAGAATCGCCGCTATCCAAGCGATAAAAAATAAAGGATTGCTGAATAAAGTTGAAATAGGCATAAAATTACAGTTAAGAATTGCGAATTTACGAAGGACGAGTAAAAAATTTTATTACAAATTTACCCGTAATTATTCACTTTTTAACTCGTAACTCTTTTAAATTATACCCTATCTTGACCATTTAATCAACCCATGGTATATTAAATTATGTAAAAAATTAAGCTAATTCTTATGTCCAGAAGATGCGATATATGCGAACGCGGATCGAAAAAGTCTGCTACGCGAAGCCACTCAAATATAAAAACACTCACTAGACAGCATTTAAACTTACAGAAAAAAACAGTTGATGGCGTAAAAATGCTGGTTTGCGCGAAATGCATAAAGACAATGGCAAAAACCAAATAATCCAATAATAAATACAAAAAAGCTCCGTTCTGCGGAGCTTTTTAATTCACCTTACAAAATGACAAATAGCAAAGTTGAATTCCATTGCCAAAGCAACCAATTTCGCCTGATTGGCGAGCCAATCTTTATAGATCTCAATTTGTACCGCATCAACTCGAGGTTCGTTTGTTTTTATCCATTTAGTGAGAGTAGACACCTTAGTCGCGCCAAAACGCTCTTCCCGTGTCACCCTCTCCTCCGGAACATAAATACGCAACTCTTTAGTTATATTGGATAAATGTCCTCCGAGTTGTTTTGCGAGCTGCGTATCAAAATCGTTATTTATAGTTTTTCGATGATCCGTACCAAAGATAATATCATATTGGCCGAGGCCGATTTGGGTTCCGAAGGCGTGCAGATCCAAAAGGCAACATTTGTTCCATTTAGTTAAACATTCATAAACCAAAATAAGCGTTCTCTTGTAAAAATTTTGACGGATTTCATTCGTAAGCCTATCTCTCTTAACTTGCTGAAACACAAAATAAGGAACAAAATTTTTTGACATCATTTTTAAGGTAGCCGCAAGCCTTGCTGTACCGGTATCGTTCTTTCTCTTGCGTTTTGCAAAAGGCAAGTCCTGTTTATCAATCTTCGTTATGAATCCGTCATCACGTACGGAAATAATAAACGGAATATTCCCCTTAAACTCGGAAATAAAATGATCGGCACGATCCATTTTTACTCCCTTGTTCGCGGTATTCTTGTTTTATTAAGCAGGGCCTGTAAATCCGAAAATAATTTTACAAAAGCTTTTTCAACATCTTCTTCCGGCCAATTCAAAAGCCTGCTTAAAGTGCCAACATGACTTTTTATATACTGCAAGGCGGTTTGCGCGTTTTGCGCATTGCACTCCAAAATAATTAAGGTGTAAAGATTAAGAGGGATCAAAAGCGCGCATTGGCCTTCATGAATATAGATATCAAAATTTCCCCGTTTCGACGGCTTATCAAAAGCTGCACGCGGCAGAACGCCAATATCTTTGAGCGTCATCGTCGCTTTTCCTTTTCAATGAACTCATTAAATATAATAATAAAAAAGCAGCGCTGTCAAGCGCCGCATATTATTATAATGAATGATAACCGTTAAAAAACTTACTCTTAAAAAAACGCCGCAGGAGATCGGTACAGCCCCAGGCAATTTGGTTTTTCGCCGCGGATTCCTCCGTCATAACCGCAAGAGCCGCTCCTTCAAGCTGGACAATATTCAATAGATCAAAATCAGCTTCCTTACAGAAAACCCATTGTACACTCTCGTCATTCTCGAGTTGTTCAAAGAGCTGAAAATCCCTTAGCTCAAACGGTTTGCCGGTTCGCAGATCAAACCATTCTTCGGCTACTTCCCGAACAATACACTGCTCTGGAGTTTCCAAGGCTTCCATATGTCCGCCAATAATGTCCAGCATCCCCGGATAAGGAAGAATTTTTGCCGGATTGGGATGTTTTTGGTCTCTTACGAAGAGAATAACTCTTTTTGGATTCTTGGCATAAAAGATAATCCCGGCACCGTGCACTTTTGCCATTTTCTTCCTTTTCTAGGCCACAATTTATCATAAAAAAACTACCCTGTCAAGCAGGGATAGTTTTAATTTTTTCTTTTAATTTTTCCAGTGTTTCTTCTCGGCTTATATCGGTTGTATCAATAACAATATCAAATTGTTTTTTATCATGGGGATCAACTCCGTAATACTTTAGATATCTTTTTTTATCAGATTCTATTCTATTAATTATTGCTTGCATTTCATCTTCAACCGATGCCCTCTTCTTTTCGTCAGGGCGCGGATCTCGCCAAACCCGCTCAGCCGCTTTCCGCAAATCAACATCCAAAAATATTTTTATTGAATCCGGAATAAAATAAAAAGCGAGCCGCCCTTCCACAATAAAATTTTCATGCGTTTCGCCATATTTTTTTTGATAATCATCAGCTTCTTTATCCGTCCAATCTTCAGTTTCACCGATTCTATTCAATTCTTCAATGGTAATTCCGCGATCCATTGCCATTTTTCCGCGAAAATCGCCGATGGAAAAAAAATCTAACCCGAGATTCTTAGCCAATTCCTTTCCCACGGAAGTTTTTCCCGAACCGGGCATTCCGGTTATTGTTATCTTCATAAAATTTCTAAAACTTCATTTAACTCTTTGGGTAGTTTGCTCTTGTATTCAACAAATTTTCCTTCCATATTATTAAACCCTAACTTGTGCGAATGCAAAAATAATCTCTCGCAACCGGGATTTTTTACCCTCTGCCGGCGAAGGCGGTAAAGATTATCTCCCACTACCGGATACCCATAAGCCAAAAGATGCGCCCTAATTTGATGTGTCCGGCCGGTAAAAATTTGCACTTCCAAATAAGTATAATTTTTAAACTTTTTCAAAACCTGAATATGGGTTTTTGCTTCCCTGCTATCCTCGTCATCTTTAGGCCTGGCGGCCATTTTGCCGCCTTCCGAACTGCGAGCTATAGAAAATTCCAGAGTTTCCTCGTCTCTTGGCACTTCGCCATAAACCAAAGCTAAATAAATTTTCTTAATAAGCCGCTCGGAAAACTGCTTTTTTATATATTCAAAAAACTTTTTTGTTCGCGCGACAACCAAAAGGCCGGAGACATCCTTGTCCAAGCGATGCACAATGCCCCACCTTCCCTTATCTCCGATTTTTTTTATTTCCGGATAATCTTTTATTATTGCATCGGCCAGCCCCAGATCTATGCCATCGGAATGAGTCAAAACTCCCGCCGGCTTTTCAATGATCAAATAATCATCACATTCAAAAACTAATTTATATTTCGGCGGCTCCTTCTTTTTTATTTTCTTTTTTTCTATTTTTATTTCTACTTTGTCCCCGATTTTCAAAAATTGGTGTACCGACGGCATTTCCCCATTCACGGTCACCGCGCCATTTTTTATTTGCTTCTGCAAAAAACTGCGAGATTCCTCCGGAAAGTTTTCAACTAAAAAATGATCCAGGCGTTTATCCCTGTCTTTGTCTTCAATTTTAAACTTAGAAATAGCCATTTTTGTTATAAGGTTAATTTTTTTAAAAAATTTTCCGCTTCTTTTTTTGTTTTTATTCTTCCGGTTAATTGTTCCTCACGCAACAGTTCCAACACTTGGCCAACTTTTGGCCCTGAAGGGATTTTTAAAATTTTCATTATCCCGTCTCCGTTTATAAGCGGCTTCGGCGGGGCTTCTTTTTTTGTGCCACGCATTTCTTTCCATAATTTATAAGCCACTTTAAATCTTTCGAGATCAACGTCTTTACCCTCCGGTTTTGTCGCCCAGGCATCGGCCAAAAAAAGCTGCAAAAGGGATTCGCCTCCGTAACGGCCAAAAAAATATTTTTCCAATGTTGTTTTCTTCATGTCGCGGGGGTGGCTGTGTAAAAAAACCAAATGATTCTCAATCAGCCATTCTATTTTGCCTGTATCAATTCCGATTTCCGGCGGAGCCGACATTTTCATCCTCTCCAAAATGTTTCTGGCGATTTTTGCCCCCTCTTTATCATGATTATGAAAAACAACCCGGCCATCCAGTTTTTTCTTCGCCGATGGTTTACCGATATCATGAAAGAGTATCGCAACTTTTGTGGTCAAATCCGGGTCGGAAGAAAAATATTTTTTAAAAATCTTTGAATCCAGGTTGTCCAGCGCTAAAAGGGTATGCGTTAGCACATCCCCCTCGCCGTGAAACTCCGGCGGCTGGCTGCAGCCTTTCATTTTTAAAATTTCCGGCATTAATTTTTTTATCGCTCCGCAATCCAAATATTTTTCTATAGTCCCCGACGGGCTGGCGCTGAAAGATTTTAAAAATTCAGCCGATATTACTTCGTATGGAACCTTGCGTTCGCCGCCCTCCGTCATATCATTAATATGGCTGATGTATTTTTTTATTCCATTCCAAGTTTTATCTTCAATTTTAAAATCTAGCTGAATTGCAAATCGGATTGCGCGAAGCATTCGCGAATAGTCCTCCCCAAATCGTTCTTTGGGGGCTCCGACGGTTTTTATTAATTTTGCTTTTAAATCGGCGATTCCGCCAAACGGATCCGCCAAGCGCTCTTCCAAAATATTCCAGGCCATGGCATTAATGCTAAAGTCGCGCCTGGCCAAATCCTCCTCAATCGGCAGATTGGGGTCGGATTTTGTTTTTACGTCTTTATAACCGCCCGTCCCAAATGAAAAATCTAGCCGCGGGATGGCTATATCTAATTGTTTCTTTAATCCTTTTCCTAAAAATTTTAAAACAGAAAATCTCTTTCCCACCGCATCCACTTTTCCTTTGGTTTTTAAAAATTTTTCCAAATCGGAAAACCTTACCTTGCGGATTAAAATATCCAAATCTTTTACCGGCCTGCCTAAAATTATGTCGCGCACCGCCCCGCCGACGGCATAAACTTCGGCATCCTTAAACTTATGCGCTATTTTTTTTGCCAAATTTAAAATCCCTTCTTTTTCCAAGAGCGCGTTAAATTTATCGGAATTTTTATTACCCGGCTTCATATAATTATATACTATCAAAAATTGATAAAAATTCAAAAAACCAAAACAGTCAAAAAACTATTAAGGGCTAATTGACATTACTTTAAAAATGTGGTATTATGAGTTTCCCAAAAACAAAAGAACAGAGAAAATGGCAAAAATTAAATAAAATAAAGGTCGAATTTAAAATTAAATTAACTTTTTTATATGAAAAAATTAAATGCCTTAGATTGGATAGCGATAGTAATCACGATTATAGCGGCTATAAACTGGGGCTTGGTGGGTTTTTTTAGATTTGACCTAATCTCCTCTTTATTCGGCGATATGTCCGGTTTATCAAGAACTATTTACGCAATAATCGGCTTGGCTGGCCTCTATTATATATTTGTCGCCCCGGCTTTAGCAAAAAAATAAATAGGTTTAGCATACCAATACCGCTCCGAAATTCGGAGCGGTATTATTATTTCGTATAAAAATAAATTATTATCTGCTATAATTTATGTGTAAAAATAAATTTCTTATATGCTTGACATTATAATAAAAATTTTGTATATTTTGCCTCCGCTTTATCTTTTCTACTTAGTCGTCATTTATTTTATTACCAAGGTTCCTTACGCAAATACGCCCGAAAGCTACTACGATACCATTTTTAAAAATGTAAGCATAACCTCAAAGACAAAAATATACGAATTGGGTTGCGGAAAAGGAAAGTTTCTTTTTGAAGCCGAAAAAAGATTTCGTCCCGCAAAACTCGTCGGCTTTGACCTGTCTCCATTCCACATTGCTTACGATAAAATTAAGGCTAAAATAATCGGATCGAAAGCTGAATTTTATCTTCAAGATTTTTTTAAAGCAGATTTAAAAGATGCTGACTTAATATACTTGTTTCTCACACCAAAGGCGGTGAAAAAAATTTGGCCGATAATAAAAAAACAAACTAAAAAAGGCAGCCGAGTAATAATCTTGTCCGACGGCTTGCCTAAAGTAAAATACGAAAAAATAATCAACATGAGACCGGGCAAAGAAAACAGCTCAAAACTTTATATTTATAAAGCAGCCTAAGATATGAAGCTAAATTATATTTTAATCCCTTTATTCGCTTTATCCGTTGCAGGCGCGGGAAGCTTGGTAACTTCCCGGGGCATGGAGTGGTATAAAAAAATAAATTTGCCCGACTTTACTCCGCCGGGTTCATTCATCGGAACAGTTTGGACAATAATTTTTATTCTGTCGGCAATCTCTGCCATAATGGTTTGGAATAAGGCTCTGCATAATCAAAAATTTTGGATAATTATCGGTTTATTTATCTTAAACGGTTTATTAAACTTTTTTTGGAGCTATTTATTTTTTGGAAAACAACAAATATTTGGAGCGTTATTTGAAATAATACCCCTGGAGGTCTCGGTTGTAACTTTAATGATTTTAATTTGGCCGCTCTCTCGGCTCGCTTCCCTGCTTTTATTGCCATACGCCGGCTGGGTGGCTTTTGCCTCTTACTTAAATTATCTCATTTGGACTTTGAATAAATAAAAAAATCTCCCCGGCAGGGGAGATTTTTTTATTCCCAATTTATTGTCCAGTTTTTATATCATCCAAATAGTATCCTGTGCCGACAATCCAATCAAACGGCTGAAACCAAAGGCTATACCCGCGTTTAGCTAAAATTTTGTCATCATCTTTTCTGTAAAAATAATAATCCGTAAAACCTCCGCCGGCTTTTTTCCCATTAGCCACAATTTCTCTCACGTGATAAACGCCGCCAACATAAGAGTCCCAGCGATTTTTCCCTTCAATATCTTTTTTTCCATAAAGTACAACATTTGTCCCGTCTGAAGTGTCCGCCCAAAAATATCCGTCTTTTTTATCGCCATAACGCAAATCGCGCAAAAGGTCAGCTCCTAATTTTTTAGCATATGCCAAAGAATATTCCCCTTTTGCATGCTTGTCGTAAATTTTCTGGAGCATTGAAACGGCGGTTTCAACTTGGCTTTTTACAAGCAAATCGTAATTGACACGCGCAACTTGCGCTTTCTCCGCCTTTGTTTTTTCCGTAAAATATACCAGCGTCCCTCCTATTATTAATATGGAAAGGAGCGCAAGAAGTAATCCCATCGATAACCCTCGGCTTTTTTTCATAAAAAATAATTTAATTATTATATTAATATATATAATATCATAAAATTCTCTCCAATTAAAAAATCCCTCCAGAGAAGGGATTTTTTAAAAAAATTATTCAACTGATTTTTCCGGAAGCGCAGGCTCGATAAGAACCGAGGGGCTTGATCCGCTCCCGCTTCTTGTTGCGGGCATAGATTTAATGTCATCATCTCCATTTTGTGGCGATCGGAGCATTTCTTTTACAAGCGGAACAGCTATGTATTCATTTGAATAATATCCATCTTTCGGCATTTCTTTTACTTTAAAGAGTAAAGAAGGCACAAAAAGCTCCGAACTTTCCATACCGCTATATTTCCATTGTCTTACATATATGGCTTGGGGGGTCATCAGTTCCAGGGTAACCGTTTTTCCTCCGCCATAATAATAACTCCCGCCTACTCCGCCCTGTTCTGCAAATTTTATAATCGTTTCACCATTCATTTCCGCCGCATAATCAGAGCTGGAATAACTTTGAGTTTCCAAGCCGTAAACGCCGGTTACTTTATTATTATTCTTTATATCAATGCCAACTCTCAAGCCGACTTTTCCCCCATATTGCTCATAAACCTGTTTTCCATTAATTGCCAAAGGATATAAAACTGACATTTCCTGCGGGATTGAAGCCGCCGCATCATTTTGCTCTTTGGCTAATAAATAATATCTCCGCCATGTTTTGTCTATCTCGGGCGCGCCATAAATATTTTTATTTATACTGTAATTTTTAATAAAATTATCAGCTACGGAAATAAGAGCTTCATCAGCGGGAATATCTTTTTCCTCCAAGCGGCTCGATTCGGGACATGCTGAATCCGGCGGACAAGCGACTCTATCGTAAATCCCCGCCCACTTGCTCCAATTTTGATTTAATGTGATTGTTTCGTTTCCGACATCAAAATAAATATTGTAACCATTATCCCTGTTTTCCGATAACGAAATATTTTGCGCTTCAAGATTTTTAAATTTTGAAAGGTTTAACATTCCGGTATTAATATTGCCCAACACTCCCCCAAATTTTTTAGCCATCTCGCCCGTTCTCTCGCGTTTTAAAACAGAAACTTTTTCTTGGGATAAATCCAACTTCTCTCCTATATATTTAAAGGTGATGTTCGTCGCTTCAGGAGCAATCATAGCCTTCGAACCTCCACCGCCGCCGACGCCCAATGATCTGGTTTCAGCCGCCGCATCATTTTCCGCCATCATTGGAGCGGGAGCGGCGGATGTTTGTGCATATTCCTCTCCCCCCATACCAAGATTATTTGAACCGCCCGAAGCTCCCCAAAGGTTTCCAAACGCTCCATCGCCAACGCTTTTTACGCGCTGTTCAAATCCAAAATTAAAATTGGAATTTTTTGAGTACATTGAGTAGGCGAGCGGTACGGCTATCAAAATCAAAATTATCGCGCCGCCGAAACCAAAAAAAAGTTTTTTTCCATTCATAAAATTTTGCCAAAAATAAATTTTGCGATCGGTTTCTAAAAACCGCCCCAAAAGTTTATTTTTTATTTCATTTTGAAATTTTTTATCAAATTTAGTGTCAGGCCTTGCAAGCGCAAATTCCTTTATGATTTCCATGAGCTCAACCTCCCGATCCGCAAGCGAAGGCTCAAGCTTATATAAATCCTTTAAAATTTTTTTAATATCTTTGTCTGTCATAAAAGTTATTTAATCTAAAGAACTGAATAGGAAAAAAGCTATAACAGCCGCCAAAGGAATTCTTTTTTTAAGCCGGGCAAGCGCTCGCGAAAAAGCCATTTTGCAGGAGGCCTCGCTTTTTCCCAAAATTTCGGCAATTTCTTTATAAGATAACTCTTGCCAAACGCGCATTATTAAAATATCACGCTCGCTGGAATTTAAAAACTTTATATGCTTGCGGACTTCTTCCAATTTTAATTTTGTTTCTGTATCAAGCGGGATATCTTCATTGCCAGATAAATCCCAAACATCATCAACATCATATTCAAATTTTTGCGCGCGGTAATGGTCAATCACGGTATTTCTTGCGATTTTATAAAGCCACGCCGAAACAAAGCCTTTTTTTTGGTCAAAAGTATTAAATCTTTCCCAGGCTTTAGCGAAAGTAACGCTAGCCAAATCTTCAGCAGTTTCCTTATGGTGAGTTTTATAATATACAAAGTTATAGATTTTCTTTATATATTGGTCGTAAATTTTGCCGAATTCTTTTGCCAGCTCTTCCTCTTGGCCATGAATTTTATCAGCATCAATCATATTTTTAGCCTGCGTTAATATATACGCAGTAAAATAAAAAAAGTAACAATATACCTATATTATATGCGATTTAATAAAAACAAAAAGACCCCAGTTTTTAAAAGGAGTCTTTTTGCGGCTTCTGCAGAAAGGGCCTTTTATGCCAAACCGCCTCCACTTAGCTTCTTCCAATTCGGAAGAGGAGCTTGGTTGGTCCGGCATGGAATGAACGATAAATTCTTCGCATGGGTAAAGAATCTATTACGGCGGAGCCCAAGCATGGCAAAGCTTCCGCCGGTCGCGTCCTAATAATCCGGGACAAGCACCGGATAACTCGGCCGCATCCTCCTCGCGCCGCTTTTAACGGAGCGCCTCCTCTTACTTGAGGAGATCCGATCCTTTTTTAAAGAACCGGATCTCTAAAAGTAAAATTACATTTTATTTAAATCATCCCTAAATTTCTCCAAAATATCTTTTATTTCATCTTTTGATAAAGCGGGCAAAACTTTATATCCCCCCAAATAATCGGCGCGTTCCACCAAAAATTCTATCTTCTTCTCCTTGTTTACCGAAAAAAGCGATGGATTTTCTTTTATAAACTCTAAAAGCGCATGAATGAAATTGCTATTTTTGCTTTGAATCCCGGGTAAAAGAATTTTTATATATCCCGGAGTCAAAAACATCTCCCTGGTAAGCTCATAGGGGTCGTCTTTGGTTTCTTCGTAGGTTAAATGCGCCACCCACCAAAGAAGGGCGATATCATGGGTTAAATACTGGCTTGGATCCAGTTCGTTTAAAAACCAATGTTTTAAGATATAACCGCCTATTTTGCCCTTCTCTTGTTCCAAAACAGGATGTTTCAATTTCATATAATTCCAAAAAGTCGCATGGGCAAGGTATGTCCAGATGCGAACATCAGTGGCCTGCGTCGGAGTCAGGTGTTTATAAGCTTCATAAATTATTTTAGAATTCTCAAAATCATGGTCATTGCCGACTTCGGGCATAATAAGCTGCACGGGTTTTTCCAACGCAATTTCTTTATTTTCAAGCACTGCATTATTGTCAAAAACAAAATTATCCTTTAAGTACATTTCAGTATTTTGATTTTTTTTAAGCTGTTCCGCCAGTTCATGAATGAAACTTTGTTTAAATAATTTTTGGTATTCCATATTTTATTCTTTTAATTCCCGGCTGATTAAAGAAGTTATTTCCGACAAAGCATCCATACTTCTCGCCAAAGGATTGTCTAATATTATTTGGGCGATATGCGGCAGATTCTCTACATCCCAGCCAATTTTTTTTAATCGTTCTTCGTTTTGCATCTTAAACTCCAAAACTTGGTACCATTTATAGTCTTTGTAAAAATCTCCATGGGACATCATTTCGCCCAAAGCGTACATTAGCGCCCCCAAAACTATGGATGAATGGAATATCGGCGCCAAACAATCAATATTTTGTATTTTTTGGTATTTTCCATAATCGGTTTCCGAAAGTTCAATAATAATTTTCTCCGCCGAGAGGTTAAAGAGCAGCGGACCGGTTTTTTTCTCATATTTTCTAATTTCCATAAAAGACGAAACGGCTTGAAGCGCTTCCCAAGTTTTTTCAGCTATAAAAAACGTATTTCCCCCGTACGCAAGGATATCCCCTTTCTCTATCTCAAAAGAAAAACCAGAGTAGTCGGAGTTAGCTTCCTTTAATTTGTATCGAGGCACGTCTTTTAAGGCATTCACGTAAAAATTAACTTCAACCCTATCCCTTAAATCACTAGCTTTTATTTTTACGGTTTGGCTGATGTCAGAGGATAAAAAAGATTTTCTATAAATTGACCGGGGGCATAAAACTTCCACGCAGAAAGCCGCTTCTTTGTTTTTTATCATCTCTTCCAAAGTCTCATTATAAAGAATATGCTTTGTAATTATTAAAATGTTCTCTTTGCCGAGTTTTACGCCGCAATTAATTTTATATTCCCCCAAAACATCATCTTTTATTCCCAAAACCGGGTGAGGAAAAGATAAATTATTGTTTTTATCCATAGCGCTCATAGGCTTTTATAAATATTTACCTTTAGTGAATATCTTCCTCGATCGTCAAAAATAATTTTTAAATCGGCATCGCCATTGGAATCGGGACGCACGCGGCAAATCAGGTTTTTCTTTATTTCATAATTTTGGCCATTCTTATTTATGGCTTCCAAAATTTTTAATGATTTGAAAGAAGCATCCGTTCCCGCCAAAAGTTCTATATCGCATTCCGTTTCCGGCATATTTTTTATCTTTAAAAAGTGCTCTATGCCACCGTTTTCATGCTTGATTGCAAACGCGCGGGATTCCGCCTCTATAGGAAATCTCTTTATTTTTTCCTTATTCTTTTTAGGCGATTTTTTATTTTTTCCTTTTTTGGGGTCGGAATTTATTTTCCAGGACTTGGCAATTTTTATCTGTTTTATAATTTGCAAATTTTTTATTCTTTCTTCATCGGCTATCCCCACCTCCGTCCCGGTTTCTGATGCCGCGATAACTTTTATTATTTCCGCATCGCTCTGAAACCCGGAAGCCGCCAATCCGGTTTCCTCCAGCGAAGGAAGATTCAAATATTTTTCCAAACCTTTTATAGTCAGCGCGCTTGAAGTATTTTCGGCAAATAGTTTTCCCAATGACTCCTGAATAAAATTTTTTAACTCCTTGGTCGCCAAAGAACAATTTCCGGGAACTTTTCCGTGTACGCGCCGGCAGTTGTCTTTGCTCCATTCTTCGTGTGAGGGATTCTCCATTCCGCGCAAAACGGCGTTGCCTTTCTCGTTCTCGCAAATAAAAACGCCGGCGTAGGATTTAAAATGCAGATGTTTTTTTCTCTGGATTTCCATTCCCGTTTTGCGAAAATAAGATATCTTATTCGGATAGCCCTCCTTAAATAACAGATAAAGGCGAACTGTTCCCAAAACGGGCATTTCTTTTTCAAAATCTATATGCCCGTCCTTATCATAATAAGAATTAAAGTACGGCAAGGGGTTAGGATTATCGTTTGTATCGGGCTCGTCTTCTGAAAAATACTGATACATTAATTTAGGGATATTATTCTGCGCGATTTTTATTTCTTCAATTTCAACTTCCAATATCCCCTTTAAAATTGAATACCAAAAATTATTTAAAACCGCTTTTGCCAATTTTTCTTTCCAATTATCTTCCGGTTCAAATCCTACAATAAATATATCCGTCCCCTGCTCTTTTCTGCGAAATATTTCAGGTATATCGCTAAAACTTCTTACGGGGAGCTGATTCTTTAAACCAAAGGTTCCGTTCCCCTGCATAATTTCATTGTTTTTTAAATGAGTTACTAAGCGCAGTTTGCCTTGAAAAACATTTTTGTTTCCTTCAAAAACGCTGGAAACAAAAATAGACCTGAAAGACGAATTGGCAAAATACGCGCCCTTTCCCAATCCAAACGATCCTCCGGTTCCCCCATTCCCTTTTGCCGAGGCGCCGGATGATTTTAAAAAATTATAATAATTACCATCCCTGTCATAATCGCCACCGGACAAGCCTTTTGTATTGTAATCGCTGATTTTAAGAAAAAAAATTTCCTTATCATCCGCGATTGCATCTTCCGCATTTTTAAAAAATTGAAAACAATCATATTCCGTGTCCGAATAATATTCTTTGCACGCTTTAAAAATCCTTTTAAGTTCATCCGCTTTCGGCAGTTTCGAGGCTTTTATTTTTTGGAGGGAAAAAACCGCCTTGGCCGGGCACTTTATCCTGGCATCTATAATATTTTGCAAAGGTTCTCTCGCCAACGACCTATAAATATTCCCCCGGAACATCATCGTGACGGAATCGTTAAATCCCGTTTCTTCACCGTTTCCGGTAGGCGCAAATTCATAATTTAGCTCGTTATTTTCTTGATTCATACCGCATTTTTTTGCAAACTTAAATAAATTCTTAATTTGCCGATAAATTGGGGCTAACAGCATAACACAATTAAAAAAATCTGTCAATACGTGAAACGAAAAAAATAAAACAAAAAAGCCCTAATTTAGGGCTTAGTGTGTTTCTCTGGGAGCCAATTTTTTCCAAAAATCGTCCAAAGTTATTATCGGCTCTTCCATACCAAAGTGGTCTTTCAGGTGCCTCACCAAATAATTTCGGCTGCGAACGAAATCGCCCGCCATCCTTTGAAAATATAGCTTATCGCGAAATTTATCATAAGAATCTTCTATCCATTTATCAAAGACCACTATTTGTTTTTTGACCGCTTCAGGGCTCGCAAGCAAGTCTTTCCTGCTCGCCTCCATGCCATGAAGGAATCTTTTATATCCTTCATCGCAATCGCGATTCTCGGCCATCATTTTTTCCTCCCCGAAAAAAGAACAATTAAAACATACAATATTGTTTTTTTATTGTCAAGAAATTTATAAAAAACAAAAAATCCCTATCGATAGGGATTTTTTGGTGCGCGCACCTGGACTCGAACCAGGGACCTTTACAATGTCAATGTAACGCTCTAACCAGCTGAGCTATGCGCGCAAGAATGGGCGTGGATGGATTTGAACCATCGACCCCCACTTTATAAGAGTGGTGCTCTAACCAACTGAGCTACACGCCCCCGTTCTTCGCTTTTTATTATGTTAAAGCGCCCGCATAAATCGGCATCTTTATTTTTTCTGCGGCCGATTGGGTCTGTATTATTCATATCAATATTAATATATTTTGGCAATTTTGGCAAGAGCGGGCATTTCCTAATTAAAAACCGTACCTTTATGGCTATCGCCAATTTTTTTATTGCAATAAAAAAATTGCATGTTCTAAAAAAGATTGACAATTATTATTTTTAGCAAAATTTTTTTATGATATAATTAAATTAAAGAAAAAAAATTATAAAAAAATATTTTTAAAAAAATATTTTTAAAATATAGAAAGGGGGTGATCATAAATTATGGCTAAAAAGAAAAAAGCGAAAAAGAAAGTCGCTAAAAAGAAAAAGGTTGCCAAAAGAAAACCGGCAAAAAAGAAAAAAGCAAAAAAGGCGAAGAGGAGAAAATAAATTTTTTCATGCTCGTACGGACATGAAAAACCTTGAGCCCTGAATACAAAAAAACTTCCTCTGTAAAATCCGAGGAAGTTTTTTATTATAAATTTTTTACACCCATTCAAAATATCTAAAATTACAACAATTTAATCTGTTCCAGCTTTTTTCTTTCTTCCGGTTTGAATATTTTAACTACGCCAAATTCTCCATCGAAACCGGGTTTGATAAATATATCTCCGCGCCTCATTTTTTCAATCGCCAAAGCCACAATTTCTCCCGCGCATTTCTTTATATCTTCTATCGGCTTTTCCAATAGCACCTCAAATTCCGTGCCGCAATTTTTTAAAAGTTTTTCATAAATCTCCAAAACTTTTTTTGTTTTTGTTCCTTGTTCAAAACACTCCGCGATAATTTCTGCAAGAGGAACAACGTTTTTATAAGGAATAAAATTGTCTTTATTGATTTGTATTCGATCGGCTAGTTTATCCACACGATGCAAAACTCCGACAGTCAAAGCTTTTTTACAAACCGGGCAAAGATAATTTTTTTTCTTTGTTTCCTCCGGAATAAAACTTATTTTGCAATCCCTGTGCCCATCCAAATGATATTTTCCTTCTTCTGGAAAAAATTCTATCGTATACAAAAAATTATTTTTATTTTTTTCTCTTATCGCTTTTATAATTTTATTATAATCGGCTCCATTATCAAATGAAAAAACATTCGCTTCCCGCCCTAGCTTTTCCAAGCTGTGCGCGTCAGAGTTTGATATTAAAGAAATTTTATCCAAAGCCGACACTCTCCAATTCATTGGCGGATCGGAAGATAATCCGGTTTCAATGGCAAAAATATATTTGGAATTTTCTCCAAAGCATTCTTCCAAAGAATCAAAACCGGACTGCGAACCGAAAACAGAAAACCACGGAGTCCAGGCGTGCGCCGGAATAACCGCAGCGGCAGTATCGGATTCCATTGCCATTTTTAAAACTTCCTCGCTGTCAATGCCTAAAATTGGCCGTCCGTCAGAACGGACGTTGGCTCCCCTGTCTGTTAGCATTTTTGTAAACTTTTCCGCCGACTCCAAGGTTGGCATCCAAATACAAAGATGGACCCTCCTGGTTTTATCGTGCCTTTTATAAATACAGGAGATTTCCGTGGAAACCAAAAATCTCGTTTTGTTATTTGATTTTTTTAATTTATAAAATCCCGCTTCCGCCGGCTCCAAGTTCTCTTTAAGCTCGGCAAACCAACCGGGATGCGTAAAGTCGCCCGTTGAAACTATATCTATCCCTTTTTTTGCGCACCACTCGGCAATTTTTACGGGAGTCAACTCCTTGGAACAAGCGCGGGAATATTTTGAATGGATATGCAAATCCGCAATATATTTCATAAAAAAATTAAAGGGCGAGATATCTCCCGCCCGCGTTTACTTTGCTAAAATTATTTCCTCCGCTATGCGCAAATCATCCGGCGTATTTACACCAAGGCACTCTTTATAATCTATTTTCGAAGTAATTATCTTTCTGCCCTCCTGAATTGCCATTCCAACCAAATCAGTGAGATAAAACTCTCCTTGCGCATTGCTGTTTTTTAATTTCGGCAAGCTCTCCCAAAGCCAATCCGCGTTAAAGCAGAAAAGCGACGGATTTAATTCGCAGATTTTCTTTTCTTCTTCGCTCGCATCTTTCAACTCTATAATTCTTACAATTTTTCCATTGCTGTCGCGCAAAACCCTTCCAAAACCATTGAAACAAGAATATATGCCGGTAAAATCCGGAACTCTCAACGTCATCATTGAAATCGCCGGTTTTTCCTCTTCATGGATATCCAACAGCCGCCGAATCGTTTCCGCCTTTGTATTGGGATGATCGCCGTATAAAACAATAATTTTTTTTGTTTCGCTTCCGACCTTTTCCTTTGCGCATAAAACCGCGTGCCCGGTACCGAGCTGTGACTCTTGAAGCGCGCAAACAGCCCTGTCCCCGACATAATCTTTAACCAATTGCGCGCCAAATCCGACAACAACAACCGGTTTTTGCGGCAATCCCAATTCCAAGGCCGCGCTCAAAGAGTTCTCCAATATCGGTTTGCCGGAAAATAGCGTCAAAACCTTTGGCGCTTCTCCCCCCATTCTTTTTCCCTTGCCGCCCGCCAAAATTATTATTTGCGCATCGGAATGCATACTCCCTCCTGTTTAATTTAAAACTATTAAATTTAATAAGGTTCTCGCCAGCTTATCGCTGTCGTGCCGCAAGATGCTTCGTTTCAACTTATCAGCCGGATTTTTTTCAAAAACGATTTGATTTAAAAAATCTCCCGCAATAATTTTATATCTCGTCTTACCTAATTTGTCCAGATCGGGATTTATAAAATATTCGCCTTCTTTTTTATATAATTCAAGCATATCCTCGCTTGGCGTCGCCGTATTTACCAAGATATAATCTATTACATTTACTCCCAAATATTTTTCCAGTTCCGATAAAAAATCATAAGCTCCAAATCCGTCCGTTTCCCCGCGTTTTGACATTAAATTTATAACGTAAGCGATTTTGGCGTTCGTTCTTCTTAACGCTTCGCTCATTCCGAGCGCCAAAAGATTCGGCAACAGGCTGGTATACAAATCGCCTGGCGATAAAACAATCATATCCGCAGACATCACTGCCTGGACGGCTTCAAAGCTGGTATGAACCTCGCGCTCCAAAAAAACTTTTTTCACTCTCTCTTTTTTGAATCTCGCAATTTTATCTTCGCCTTTTAAAATTTTTCCGCTGTCGTATTCAGCCATTAAAACCATCGGTTCAACCGTAATAGGAATTACCCTGCCTTTTATATTTAAAATTTTTCCGGTTAATGCCACAGCATCTTCAAATCTATTGGTTACTTTCTGCATTGCCGAAAGAAACAAGTTGCCAAAATTATGCCCGGTAAGGCTTCCGATTCCAAAACGATATAAGAAAAGGTCGCGCATTACTTCCGGAGCTTCCGATAAAGCAACTAAACATTGTCTAATATCACCCGGGGGCAAAACGCCTAACTCGTTCCGTAAGATTCCCGTTGATCCGCCATCATCAGCCATGGAAACAATCGCAGAAATATCAATGTCGTACTTTTTTAAACCTGAAAGCACCGTAAAATGGCCTGTCCCGCCGCCAACAGTCACTATCTTTTTTTTATTTTCATTTTGCATATCGGCATTTTTATATTATAGATATTCTATCAAAATAAAGCTAAAAAGCAAACCCACAAATAAAAAAGCAGACTCTTATTTAGCCTGCTTATCATCAGTCCCGATAGTTAAAGGACATGCCCCCAAAGACATAACAAGCAAATCATCTTCATCTCCAAATTCGCGCTCTACAATATCCTTAAGCTCGTTCCAAGAAATCGGCTGGCATTCGGGAGAAAATTCAATTTCCTTTCCGTGCCTGTAATTTATTACTTTATATTCTTTTGAAGCTTCTTCAATCACCTTGTCTATTTCCTTTATGGAAATAGAACCTTTAACCGGCGGAGGCAAAAGTTTCCGCGGATTTCTCTTCGGCCGCGCCTTCATTTTCGGTTTTGCCATTTCTTTGGCTCCTTCCTAGCTCTCTGGAGGATATTCCGGCTCAATAAATACCCCGTGCTCATAAGCCACGATAAAATATTCATTAAAATCTTCATTTTCGTATTCTTCTTCTTTTATGCCATTAATAAGATCAGCTAAAGTTTTCAAATTTTGGTCCGAAGACCTATCGCTTACGCCCAGAGAAAACGAACCGTTGGCGCCGGGAAAAAGAAAAAGTTTTTCAAACGGCACATCTTTAAATTCTTTTCTTGCGGCATTCACAACTTCCTGCAAACTCAATTCTTCTTCATCCCGATTCAAGCCGTCCCATTGGATGCCGCGAGTGGTGTGGCCATGCGGATTGCAAAAATAATATCCGCCCATTCCTCCTCCTTTCCGAGCTTCTAAAAATTATCATTTAAAAAACGCGGCGTCAATAAACAACAAAAAAATAGGCACATTGTCCTGGCGCTGACCTACTCTTGCTGGACACTCAAGTCCGGCTACCATCGGCCCTGGAGAGCTTAACTTCCGTGTTCGGAATGGGAACGGGTGTGACCCCTCCGGTAGAAGCACCAAGACAATATGCCTATTTCAAAGGTAAAAAAAATTATTCTGAATTTCTTGTGTTATATGTTACATGTTTTATGTTACACATTTAAACCAAATATAGGGAAAAGAGCGTTGATCTATTAGTACGGCTCGGCTCAAAGCATTACTGCTCTTACACCTGCCGCCTATCAACCAGGTCGTCTACCTGGGATCTTAATGAAATTTAATCTTGAGGACGGCTTCACGCTTATATGCTTTCAGCGTTTATCCGTGCTAAATTTGGCTACTGGGCGATGCCCTTGGCAGAACAGCCCATAGACCAGAGATTTATCCTTCCCGGTCCTCTCGTACTAGGGAAGAGCCCTCTCAAATTTCGACGCCCACAGCGGATAGGAGACCGAACTGTCTCACGACGTTCTGAACCCAGCTCGCGTGCCGCTTTAATTGGCGAACAGCCAAACCCTTGGGACCTTCTCCAGCCCCAGGATGCGACGAGCCGACATCGAGGTGCCAAACCCTTTCGTCGCTATGGACGCTCGGAAAGGATCAGCCTGTTATCCCCGGAGTAGCTTTTGTCCGATGAGCTTCCGCCGTCCTATCACGAACGGTCGGATCACTAACTTCTGCTTTCGCAACTGGTCCTCTTGTAGGAGTTCCAGTAAAGCTGGCTTTTGCGTTTGCACTTTTTATCCGGTTTCCATCCGGACTAAGCCAACCTTTGTAAACGCCTCCGTTACCTTTTGGGAGGCATCCGCCCCAGATAAACTACCCGCCAGACACTGTCTCCCAAACCTGATTCAAGGCCCGGGGTTAGAAATAAAACATCATAAGGGTGGTGTCTCATTGGCGTCCCCGAAGGGACTCCCACCTACGCTGAACATACGATGCCTTACTCCAATGTCAAGTTGTAGTAAAGCTTCACGGGGTCTTTTCGTCCTGCTGCGGGTAAAGAGCATCTTCACTCATCATGGAATTTCGCCGAGTACCTCGTCAAGACAGTTATCAAGTCGTTATGCCATTCGTGCGGGTCGGAACTTACCCGACAAGGGATTACGCTACCTTAGGACGGTTATAGTTACCGCCGGCGTTCATCAGCGCTTCGGTTCAAAGCTACGCCCTGATTTCTCAGAGTTTCACCCCTCTCCTTAACGTTCTGACACTGGCCAGGCATCAGCCCCTATACATCACCTTACGGTTTAGCAGGGACCTGTGTTTTTGGTAAACAGTCGCTTGATATCATTAGCTGCGGCCCAGCCGCACCTAACTGTACTCGATTTAATACGGAAATCATTTTCATTTTTGGAACTGACTCCGTACCTCAAATACAATGAGGCACGGCTAGGCAGGCCTTATCCCGAAGTTACGGCCGCTTTTTTGCCGAGTTCCTGAACGAGGTTTCTCTCGTACACCTTGGCACACTTATGCCCACCCACCTGTGTCGGTTTACGGTACGGTTTCTATGAAATATACACTAGCCTTTTCTAGGCACTACTTATTTCTCTATTGCTTTCCCCTTGCGGTTCAAGCTGCGTCCAGCCGATAAATCGGCCGTCCACGCGAATAGCCAAAATCGCGCAGAGTTTTCAGTAATGCGTCCGCTAGTTTAAATCCCACAGAAGTGCAGGAATATTAACCTGCTCTTCCATCGACTACCCTCCTTATGCGAGGCTCGCCTTAGGATCGACTAACCCTGGGTCGATTTGCGTTGCCCAGGAAACCTTGGGTTTACGGTGTGAAGGGTTCTCACCTTCATTTTTGCTACTCATGCCAACATTCTCACTTCTGTACGCTCCACCGAGCCTCACGACTCGACTTCTGCGCATACAGAACGCTCCTCTACCGCTTTGCATTGCTGCAAAGCCCGCATCTTCGGTACTAGATTTAGCCCCGTTACATTTTCGGCGCATGACAACTTGACCAGTGAGCTATTACGCTTTCTTTAAAGGATGGCTGCTTCTAAGCCAACCTCCTGGTTGTATAAGTCATCTCACCACCTTCTACACTTAATCTAGATTTAGGGACCTTAGATTGCGATCACGGGCTGTTTCCCTTTTGACTGATGGAGCTTAGCCCCCATAGTCTGACTGCCGACATTCCTGTCCGGTATTCGGAGTTTGATTGGGGTAAGTAGGATTGCTCCCCTGTCCCCATTCAGTGCTCTACCCCCGGAAGGATAAATTCGACGCTAGCCCACAAGCTATTTCGAGGAGAACCAGCTATTACCGAGTTCGATTGGAATTTCTCCCCTATCCACAACTCATCCCCGTGTGTTGCACGGCACGTGGGTTCGGGCCTCCCTTTGGTTTTACCCAAAGTTCACCCTGGTCATGGATAGCTCACCCGGTTTCGGGTCTTGTCCGCGCTACTAAATCGCGCTTTCACACTCGCTTTCGCTACGCCTCCGCCGCTAACGCGGCTTAAGCTTGCAACGCAGACAAACTCGTTGGCTCATTCTTCAATAGGCACACCGTCACCCCGACGAATCGGGGCTCCGGCTTCTTGTAAGTATATGGTTTCAGATTTTATTTCATCGCCCTCCCGGGCTATTTTTCACCTTTCCCTCATGGTACTAGTTCACTATCGATCATAAAAAGTATTTAGCCTTAGCCGATAGTCCGGCTTGCTTCCTACGGAATTTCACGAGTCCCGCAGTACTCAGGATTAACATATTAAGGCAGCAGTTTTTTTCGCGTACGGGACTATCACCGTCTATGGTCCCCCTTTCCAGGGGTGTTCCGCTAAAAACGCATTCCTTAATGGTCCGTGTCAGGCAGACCTATATATTATCCTACTACACTCTACAAACATTGGCCCTGCGCCTTCCACAGCAGGAAGCTTCGGCCCGAAGGCCTCAGCCACTACCGCTTAGTTCATAAAGTTTAGGCTCTTCCCTTTTCGCTCGCCGCTACTAGGGGAATACATGTTTATTCTCTTTTCCTCTGGTTACTGAGATGTTTCACTTCACCAGGTGCCCACCTTCGCACTATTTTATTTATGCGAAGGCAATTTCAACTTCCTTGAAATTGGGTTACCCCATTCGGAAATCCCCGGATCACAGGCTGTTTGCCGCCTTCCCGAGGCTTATCGCAGGCTACCACGTCCTTCTTCGGCTTTTTATGTCGAGGCATCCACCATATACCCTTATAATGCTCTTTTCCCTATATATGATTTAAAAATCACATACAGATTAACCTACATATTATATATAAATAATATGGGTCGAAAATTTTTTCTTTACCTAAATAAACTAAATTGTCAAAGTTCCGAGCTGCAGATTTCAGTTTACAAACCCTTGCAACCTGAATCCTGAAGCTTAAAAATGGCACCAAAAAAACCGCCTTCAAGCGGTCCAAAAAACGTATGCTATAAAATATAGCTTACGGACTGCTTGGCTGTTTTAACTTCTTTATATTTTTTAAAAAAGTAAACATTTCTTTATTTATGTACCAAGCCCGATAAGGGCTAAATTTTATAGAGGAAAAGCGGCGTTGCCAAACCTTTCGTATAACAATTTAAATGTGATTATTATATTAAACTATATCCTTTTTCTTGTCAAATGCTGTTTTGAGCCTTTTTTACCTTACTTATCCACAGGTTTAGAATAGCATATTTTTTATAATTTGTCAAGCCTACTCAAATGCCTAAATTTAGATAAAAAAATAAATTAAATTTGCTTAATTGACAACCAAACCTCTCGTGATAAGCTGAATTATAGAAGGTGGGAAGGAAAAAAGGTGAGGGGGAAACCTTCTTTTACATAAAACGGCTCGTTGACAACTCAATCCAAAGGAGAAAAAGGTGGCGAAGAAAAAAGTTGCAGATATTTCTAAAAAGAAGGGTGTAAAAATCTCTGATATCCTAAAAATTGAAGTAAAGGGTAATCCCGGTATTCTATTTTTGTCTGAAGTCGGATTTGATTCGGAATTTTTCAATGAAACCGCTTGGCAAAATCTTTTGAAATTCATCAACTTTAATGCCGATATCAAAGCCGTCCTAATCGATGGCGCTGTGTCACGCCTTGATCGGCCGGAATTTCTTACAGCTGAAAAACTTTTGACATACTGGACTACTCCGCGCTCGGAAGCTGAAAAAATCAGCGAAGAAATTAAAAATTACGAACAGTACAGCAAAATGGTTGGAACCCAAATGGAAATTTTAGAAGAACGCCTTTCGGAACTTAAGGAAAAATGTCCACAAGTTCAAGTTATTCTCTCCGGACATACCGACAGCTTGCAATCTTCTTGTATGGCAATGTTAAATGAGCTTTTGCTCATCAAGCAAGAATCCATCGAAGATGAGCTTCGGACGATAAATTCCCGAGTTTCTAAAAACAAGGATGTTTGCCGAGGTCTAAAAGCCCAAAAAGCCAAAGCCGCGGGCAAAAAGCTTGCAAAATTGGAAACTCAACTTCAGAAAACCGAACTCGCGATCGAGACCGACAAGGCCCAGCGCGAATCTAAGTATGCGGAACAAAAACTTTATCGGGTAAAAAAAGTTCGCCCGATGCATCAGGTTATGACGCGAGAACTTACTGAAGCTACCTTCGCGCAATATCGCCAGCTCTGTAACAAGCTCGGATATCACTTTATTTCCGAATCAACGATTTTCATGGTTAACAACCTTGTAGTCGATTACGCGCACAGCCGGCATTATACTTGGAATGTTATGAAAGATTATGATGAGCGCCTACTCTCCTCTTTCTTTGGGCGAATGGATTCGTATTTGAAAAAAAGCGCGGAAGCGACAGGCGGAAACAAAACTGACATTGTGGTTGAAAGCCATCATGGCACCGGTTGCAAACATACCCGCCGCATCAAATACCAATCGGATTCTCTGAATTTCACCGATATATCAAAATATGATTCTAATGTTGTTGAAGAATATTTGTCTTTTCTTGTACTGCCAACTTTTGAGGACCAGGAAAAAGTTGCGGAATTTCTGAAAGGCAAGCGCGCCGACCGGCTCGGACCTTCGGGCAAGCCGATGAATACGCGTAGCAATCCAGCAATTGACCGCTACAGAAATGACGGCAAAACCGGCATCGCGATTATCACTAAAGGCCAGTTCGGTTTGGGCATTCAGTTTATTTCTTACAAACGGATCCTTTCCGGAAGCGCATTAAATCAACCAAAAAATTATTTCGCTATCTTCTGTTCTTCCGATGAACATATTATGCACCCGGCTGAAGACCCGCTGGCTAGGCGTGGATTATTGTCTCTCTATGAAAAATGCCTTAAAGAAGACTTCGACTTTCGCGGGAAAAAAGCCAGGGCCTGCGGTTACATTAACGCGGGAGACGTGGGCGAAGCGAATCACGAAGCTTGGAAACATCATCCCGATCACAAGCTTTCTGCCGAAGAAGTACTCAATGAAGCCATAAATTTGGCAACCGATAAGCCAAAAAATGATGACGAGCTTCTTCAGAGAACAATGAAGATCGCTCAACTGGGTATGCAGGGCTCCGCAGGTAATATGACGGATGTTTTAAACAATATTGGTGATTATCTGATGGGTTTTTTGAAACCCGGCCTCAAACACAGTGAACTTAAGTATCTACTTTGTATCGTTCCGGGGAATCACATTGCCAATATTCTTTCTCGCCATGGTTTGAAAGAGTTCGCTCTTTTTATGGCCAGGCTGAAGGATAGCGGCGTCAAGGCGTTTGAAGCGGGAATTTCAGGCGCTTCGGACCAAAACACTGATTCTGCGGTGCGAGTAGCTTTGGGCGGATATGAAGTTTGTTTGGCTCTCTATATCGAACAATACGGACTTTCTAAAGATAACGAAGTGATGTTTGGACCTATCCGACTTTTCCTTGCACATGATCCAAAGGGAAATAAAAAAACCGGCCTAACCGGAGCTGATAAAAAAACCGGCGCTAATTTGGCTATTGCGGGACACACCCATGAAACCTGGGTTCAACTTACGAAATGCGATGACAACGACTGGGGTGTGGCATTCCGGGTCGCCACCTTGCAAAAAGTGACGGCTACGGAAATTAAGTATGCGGACACACTGCCTAGAACCGGCGGCGCCCATATTATTATTATGCCTGATCCGGGCGACTTTTCAGAATTTTTCCTCGACCTGAACTTCCTCCGAAAACTCGGAAAGGAAGACATCGAGGTAGAGCTCAAAAAAATAATTGCCGAAAAATCCGGCAAATAATTTTTAAAAAATAGTGAAGTCTTACAACTTCACTTTTTTATTTAATCAAATTCTTTCAACTCCGCGTTCCAGCAACAATAAATGCATTCAGTGTGGTGCGGCGGCATAGGACCTGCCAAGCACCGGAGAGCTTCTTCAAAAAGTCCCTTTACCCGCTTTGGCGAGACTTCTAATTTTTTCGGTTCAACATTAAATTTAACAACTCCGTTTTCGCTGACTTCTTGCGGATAATAATAAACTAAATACGCATAAGGCGCTACCTTATAACCATTTGCCCATAGTAAAAGCGCATAACTATCCAATTGCGTGCCGTAATATCTCTGGCTCTCTTCAACCGTTCCGGGCGGATAACCGCGCGTTTTATAATCAAGCGGAATATATGTATTTCCTTCCAAAAGACAATCGTCTAAAGCGCCAAATAAAACCGCATTATTCTTTTTGTCGTGATATTCCATTCCCGTGCGCCAATTGCGCCATTCGTTCATCAGCTTTAAATCGGGCATAAGTTTTCCATCAACTTTTCCGACGAGTTCCGGCGGCAAACCTTTTTTACTTCCGCGAAATTTATCAAAATATTTTTTTATAACTTCATCCATTCCGCCCGGAAGCGACGGAAAAATCCCCCGCGGGCGATGAACGCCTTTATTGTATTGCATCCAAAAACATCTTGGACATTCATTATATAAATTTAGGCCGGAGGTTGGTGAAAGCCGGATTGGTTGATTCATATATATTTATATTATCAAATGCTGAATATTAAAAAAAGGCGCTTTATCGCGCCTTTATTATTTTTTATCTTTCCTTTCATCATCTTGTAAAAGCCCATTAATTACCACCCCAAGCTGTTCTTTAGTTCTTATTGCTGAACGGGAGGTTACGGATCTATTAAACAAACTATCTACCGCCATATTCGCTGCCTGCGTTACATCTTTTACCGCCTGCCTGGTTAAAAACTCTCTTCCCTTTCCAACATCCGTATTGACCGGCACGCCTTGCTTGCACAAGAGACAATCATTTTCTTCCCACGATTCAAATCGCCACTCTTGCAAAGAAACCAGCTTCGGCACGCCCAAATCCTCTGCGGTTATTCCTCCGCGGTTAACCAAAACCGCCGCGCCGCAAACTTCCGCCCTGCAAAGGCGCACGGCTTCCACAACTTTCTTAACCGATCCGCCGGTTGTCATAATATCGTCAACAACCAGTACCTTTCTGCAGGCTATCAGCCTGTCATAACCGCGCCGGATGACAAACCTATCACCATTCTTTTCAGCATAAATCGCCATTACCGCCGTATTATCGTTCCAATCAAATTCCGTAATACGATCAGCCATCAAACGGGAAAGGACAATCCCTCCCAAAGCCGGCGCAACAACAGCGTCAACATCAACAAGAAACGGCCTGTTTATTTTTTTTGCCAACCCGTCGCACAATCTATGAATATGCTGAAATGGATAAATCGCGTCCTTGTTAATGTAAACTTCGCCGTGCCGGCCGCTCGTGTATACAAAATGCCCGTGAAGAATTGCACCCGTTTGCTGAAAAATATTCATAATTCTTTTTTCAGTCAGCATTTCCCGCCTCCTTTTCCGCTTTGGCAATTTCTTCCGCGATTTTTTGCGCCGCTTCCACAGGTCCGCCAATTTCTGCCGGCGGATTGGTTATCGGCCGGCCGATAACCAAATAATCTGCGCCTGCGGCAACCGCCTCACCCGGCGTCATTACGCGTTTTTGGTCGTTAATTAAGGCCCACTCCGGGCGAACACCGGGCACCACCTTCAAAAAAGAATGAAGCGTCTCACATTTATTGAGCGCTAACAATTCTTGGGGTGAACATATCACGCCATCGGCTCCAAAGCCCTTAGACCATTTTGCCATCGCCAAAACCAGTTCCTCAACAAATTTTTTATCCCATTTCGTGTTAAAATATTTTTTGCAATTTTTGTTTCTGCACCGTCCAAGTCCGACATTCCACAAATCGGCAAAATTTAAAGAAGTTAGCACGGTTACAACCAAAATTTTTGCATCCCCCTTATTTTTTACGGCTTTTCTGACAGCTTCTATTCCCGATGACGCATGAACGTTAAAAAATTTAACGCCCATCATACCCATAAAAGACGAAGCGCGCCCAACAGTATTTGGAATATCATTAAATCTTCCATCCCAAAAAATTCTTCCGCTCATTTCATCAAAAATAGCGCGTAACATATCAAGGCTCAATTTTGCATGGCTTTCATTGCAAGAAAGCAGTTGGCTCCAGCTATACTGCATAAACTCAAGGCCAACTTTAAAGTATCCAACATAGGGCGATAATTTTTCAATGAGCTCAAAGGCTTTTTCGAAATCAGCCGTATCCACCGCAACAATAATTCTTTTTTTGGGATCCATCCCGCACCTCGTTTTAAAGCCCAAATCAATCCTAACAAAAAACACCTCGTCTATCAACCTCGTTATAAATAGCAATTTATAACCCTGTTTGAGAGCGAAAAAAATTAACGTAAAAATCTTTTTTATTGACCAATCCTAACGGGTAAAAATGTTTTTTATAAGAAAAAAATTCTAATATCCCGACTAATATAATTTAATATGCCTGCCTTTAAGTCCCATAACAAAAAACAAATTTAAAATCCCGAAAAGTTCGGGATTTTAAATTTGCCCAGGGTGGGACTTGAACCCACATGCCTTGCGGCACCAGCTCCTAAGGCTGGCGTGTATGCCGGTTTCACCACCTGGGCGTAATTAAAATATATTAATATCTCGGAACGCATATACTTCATCCTCCGCAGCAAACGCACTTTAATATTACGCTAAAATTCGGCTTTTGTCAATGACTTTTATGTTTGTTAAAATCATTATGACGGTTATCCTAAACGTTATAATAAATAAATGAAGCGATTGCTATCTACAACAATTATTCTATCATTATTTATTCCCCTGATGATCCACGCTAATGAGGGGCATATTATTATTTCCGAAATTAAAACCTACGGCCAAACTGCGACCGACGAATTTGTCCGCCTCTATAATCCCACCAACACAGCCATAGATATCTCCGGTTGGAAATTGGCCAAAAAAACTTCCTCCGGCGCAGAGTCAAATCTTGTTTCTTCTTTTGCCGATGGATCAATAATCTCACCAAACTCCGCCTTTTTAATCGTGCATCAAACAGGTTATCAAAGCGGCGAAACGCCAAATATTTTTTATAGCGGCGCATCATATTCCATAGCTGACAATAATACAATTATTTTAAAAGATAACGCCGGCGCAGTAATAGATAAAGTCGGTTTTGGCTCGGCAACCGACTACGAAAATGAACCGGCGATTAACCCGGAAAAGGGCGCAAGCATTAAACGCCAAAACAACATTGATACCGACAACAATAAAAATGATTTTTCTTCCACTGGCGTTTTGCCGGAAGAAACACCGGTATCGCCTCCGCCGCCCATAACAGAAGTTGAAACTTCCTCCGCCGAGTACGGCGATGTTGTTGTAAATGAAACAGTGCCAAATCCCGCCGAAGGCAAAGAATGGATAGAACTTTTAAATATTTCCCAAAAAACAATTAACCTCTCCGGCTGGAAAATTTCTGACGGTTCCGCAATTATATATGACCTGGAAGGAGCGCTTTCACCCGGCGCTTTTCTGACGATTGAAATAAATAACCGTTTAAATAATTCCGGGGACGCAATTTATCTTTCTGACGGTTCCGAAAAATCAATCTTTCAGATGGTTTACGGCGATTGGCAAAATTCCAAACTCCCCGCGCCCGAAAAAGGCCAATCGCTTGCTCGGAATGAAAAGGGAGATTACCAAACTTCCTTGTCACCCACAAAAAATTCCAATAACAATTTTTCTTATGCCGAACCTAAATCGGAAAATCAAGAAGCTTCAATCCTATTGGATTATTCAAAAATTTCTATAATCGAAATTTCTCCAAACCCTGATGGCGGCGATACGGATAATGAATATATAAAAATTTTTAATAGCGGAGAGGGTTTGGATTTGGGCGGCCTTTATCTTGATGATGCCGATGGCGGCAGCGCGCCTTACAAAATTCCCGCGGGAACAATCATTAATGCCGGCTCTAATTTATTTTTCTATCGCGCAAAAACAAAAATCGCTTTAAATAACAATGAAGACGAAGTGAGAATTTTATCAAAAAATAAAGAAGAAATTTTTTCCGTTTCTTACGAAGATGCCAATGAAGGCGAAATTTATAAATTTCAAAACGGAAAATGGAATTGGAATGGCGAAAAAACAGAAAAAGAAAGTATAAAAGATACTAGCGCCGCCAAATTAAATTCTGCCGGCGGCATCATAATCGTTCCGCCAAATCTTTTCAGCACCCAAACTATGTATATAGACGGCTTGCAGTTATATATGTACAGCCGCGATTGGCCGGATTTAAAAATCGGCGACAAAATTTCTGTTTTCGGTGAACCCTCAACCTATTATAATGAGCCACGGCTAAAATTGAAAAATAAAAATAGCATTAAAATAATTTCCTCCGGAAATGAAATTGCGCCCGCTGAAATAACGGCTGACGATATTGGCGATGATTATGTCGGCCGGCTCGTGAGTTTAGAGGGCGAAGTCATAGAAAAAACGCCACAAAAAATCCTTATTGACTCTGCCGGCGTGGAAGTTTCCATTTATAATAAAACTAAAATTGATTTGGCTGATTTAAAAATTAAAGACGTTATAAAAATTTCCGGCATCCTTAGCAAATACAAAGAAGACTTCAGGATTCTGCCTCGCGATAAAGATGATTTTCAAGTTTTGGAAAGCTCTAAAACAATCGATAAACCAATTGACTCCTACAATAATCTATGGCAATATTTAGCCAGTACCATAACCATCAGCGCTTTGGGCGGCGGCATAATTTACTGGAGGAAAAAAAATGGCTCCACAAAAGATTCCGGGACACTGGGATAAGGATCAGCGCTATGAATACAGAAAACATGCCGGAACTCCAAGCACTCAAAAGCTGATCGACATATTTTATGAGTGCATTGATATTTTAAAAGGAAAGAAGCCGATCCCGCCCCCCTACGCAGACAAGGATAGAATCAGAAAAAAAGCCGTCGTTCTAAGGCATATAATAGTTAACGAAAGAGAAGTGAATCTTCTGCTGGCTAAACAAGACTATGAGATGCTTGAAAAGCAGATGAGAAAAATTTAAAACCCCGCGCTAGCTGCCGGGGTTTTGTTATATAAGCCTATTTCGCCCAGTCTTGCCAATATTAAAGCTTTATGCTAAAATTTTTAATAATTGCGGGTATCGTATAGAGGCTATTATGAGTCCTTGCCAAGGACTAGAGGGGGGTTCAATTCCCCCTACCCGCTCCAGCAAAGAAGACGGATTTTTCCGTCTTTTTTGCTGGGATGGAACTGGCGGAATTGAACCCAGGGGTGGTAGGGGAAAAGTTTTTCCCCTACATTCTGCGGAGAGTTATTCGAGAACCCGAAGGTTCTCGAAAGCGCACCCTGAGCGAAGTCGAAGGGGAGCAGTGAAATTCCCCCTACCCGCTCCAAGAAAAGAAGACCAAAAATGGTCTTTTTTTCTTGAAAATTTTTTGATTTTTCGCCTCAAAAAGGGTAATATTATAATAATATGAAAGCTACAAACCGCGAAATCGCTAAAATTTTATATGAAATATCGGAAATCTTGGAAATCCAAAACATTCCTTTTAAACCCCGCGCTTACCAGAAAGCGGCTATGACCGTGGATTCTTTGGATCGCGAGCTCTCTGAAATTTTTATTGAGGGTGGAATTAAGGCAATAAACGAACTGCCTGCAATCGGCGCATCTATCGCAATGAAAATTGTTGAACTTTTAAAGACCGGAAAATTAAAATATTTTGATAAAATCAAAAAAAATTACCCTTTGAATTTAACAGAATTAACTTCCATTGAGGGGCTAGGCCCCAAAATGGCTGCGCGGCTTTTCAAAGAACTGGATATTAGAAATTTAGAAGACCTTGAAAAAGCCGCAAAAGCAAAAAAAATCCGAAAACTTCCGGATTTTGGAGAAAAATCAGAACAAAACATCCTGCGGGGAATTGAATTTTTGAAATCATCCGGTGACCGTATGCTTCTCTCCGACGTTCTGCCAGTTGCAGAACGCATTGTTTCACACCTGGAAAAAATAAAAGGAGTAAAAAAAGTAATTTACGCCGGATCGCTCCGCCGGATGCAGGAAACAATTGGCGATATAGATATCTTGGCTATTTCGGACGATCCGAAGTTAATAATGGAGGCCTTTACTGATTTGGCAGAAGTAAAAGAAGTCTATTCCAGAGGAAAAACGCGCTCATCCGTTCGTCTTTTAATCGGTTGTGATGCGGACTTGCGGGTAGTTCCGGAAAAATCTTTCGGCGCCGCGCTCCAATATTTTACGGGTAATAAAGACCATAATGTAGAAATGCGAAAAATAGCTATCTCTAAAGGGTACAAACTCAATGAATACGGGCTGTTCCGGGGTAAAAAAACGATTGTATCCGAAACTGAAAAAGAAATATACGAAAAATTAAGTATGGACACGCCCCCGCCGGAAATTCGGAACGCCTCGGGCGAAATAGCGGCGGCCCGCTTCGACTCGGTCAAATCAAGGCGAGCGCAAAAACGCGCGCTCCCAAAACTAATCGGCTATAGCGATATCCAAGGCGATCTGCAAATTCAGACAAGCTGGACCGACGGCGCAGACAGCATAGAAGAAAATGCTAAAGCGGCGCAAAATATGGGTTACAAATATATTGCCATTACCGATCACACAAAATCACTAGCCATGACCGGCGGCTTGGATGAGAAAAAAATCGCCGAACAAGGCAAAGAAATAGATAGGCTGAATAAAAAATTTCGCGGGTTTAAAATTTTAAAAAGCGCGGAGGTGAATATTATGAAAGACGGCTCATTGGATATTGAAAATTCTACGCTAAAAAAATTGGATATCGTTTCCGCGGCCGTACATTCCAATTTCAATATGACTCGCCCAGAAATGACAATGCGCATAATCAAAGCCATGAAAAATCCGTATTTAAATATTTTATTCCACCCGACGGGCCGCATCATCAACCGCCGCAAAGGATATGATTTGGATATTGACGCCATAATCGCGGCCGCAAAAAAGTATGGCGTTGCCCTGGAGATCGATGCTTATCCAAATCGCCTGGATCTAAAAGACGAGTATATCCGCAAAGCCGTAGAAGCCGGAGTGAAGCTTGTGATAGACACCGACGCCCACGATAAATCACATCTTCATTTTATAAAATACGGCATTGCCCAGGCCCGCCGCGGCTGGGCCAAAAAATCAGATATTTTAAACACAAAATCAGCGGACGAGTTATTAAAAGCATTAAAAAAATTAAAGAAACCCGCCCATTGACATGGCGGGGTTTCTTATTATAAAGTCCAAGTACCAGATCTTTAACAAAGGAGCTCTCCATGAATCTGAACGGACGGTTAGAAAAGATAAAAAAACTTCTTCGCGAAGCGCCGCCACGAATTTCGATAGTTTTATCCCATTTAGATCCGGATTCTATGGGAGCCGCCGACAATATGCAAGAAATTTGCGAACACTTCGGAAAATCAGCTGATATTTATGCCGCGGGAAAACCCGACCGTAGAATGAACGAAGCTATTATTAACCAATTTCATTTGAATTTCATCCCTGTCGAGCGGTTTGTGTCAAAAGGCGAAGGTAAAGATTTTATTATTCTGCTTGATACGCCAACCCTGAATGATGCCAGATTAAAAGGCCTGCCACCTCTAAAATTCAATATTGTCATTGACCATCACACTCGGCCCGGCAATCTGCCCGCGGAAAGTGATAATACCTGGTATTGGTATGAAAACTGCGGGGCGGCTTGTTCTTTGACGAGCTATCTGCTTAAAGAACTGGAAATGGAAATTGATAAAGACAATGTTAACAACACGGCTAATCTCTCCGCTATCGGCATTTTAGCGGATACAAAAAGGTTTACCTCTTTAAGCGCCACCCAGTTCGACCGCGAAATGTTTGCCTATTTAGGAAATTTTGTAAATCAAAAACGGATAAATGAAATTTTCTTTTCTACCCTGGATCTAGAATTTTGGGATATTATTAACAAAGCCAGTAATCCCGAAAGAAGACGATTTGGAATCAAAACCTGCATCACTTATGTAGAAGACTTGCAATTTGAATTCAGGCATTACCTGGAAACCATCTCCGACATGCTGATTACAACCGGCGGAATTTATACCGCTTGGATATGGAGTCTTGTTGATGGTCGGATCGTAGGAAATGTGCGCAATATTGACCCAGAACTGACACTGGATAAAAAAATAAAAGAAGTTGCCGGAGAAGACGGAGGCGGTTCTAAGGACAATAATATGGGCGCGTTTTCTTTCGCTGTTCCCGAAATGCTTTTGGCTGTTGATAAAGAAACACAATTAAGAGTTGTTAAAACATGGTTTGAAAAAAAAGTTCTTCGCTAAACTCCCTTTGAGGAGTTTTTTTATTTGACACATCAAAGATGATTTCATATACTAAAAAAGAACTTTATAATTAACTTAACATATCACTGATGTTGATTAGTGTTTTTTTCGAAAAACGGTGATCAGGGTCAAGTTGATGTAAAGAGCATATGGACGAAGAATTACAGGGTGCTCAAGCCACCCCTACTGACGATGCCGCGCAAACACCGGCAACGCCCGCGGAAGAATCCGCACCAGCCAGCCAAGAGGCGGCTGCAACTAATGAAGGTTCTTCCGAGAACGCTTCTCCAGAGCAGGCGGCGTAAACCGCTTTTCAAACCAAAAGCCCCATCTCGGGGCTTTTGGTTATCCATTGACAATCACTGAAATTATTTATAAAATAAAGAAGTAAATTTAATCACGCCCGGGTGGCGAAATTGGTATACGCAAGAGACTTAAAATCTCTCGTCCTCACGGACGTGCGGGTTCGAGTCCCGCCCCGGGCAAATAAAAAACTGGAATTATTCCAGTTTTTTATTTATATTCTATAAGATTCAGCCCATTTTTCAACTTTTGAAAGCAATTTATCCAAATCTTTTAATCGATATAAACTTCCGCGCCAACCTTGCCCGTCATCTTTAGAACTTATGTTTATATTTTCACCATTAATCCAAATTTTGTATATCGGCGATCTTCGATTTTGCTCCGTAAATCCATAAAGTTTAATTATAGATCCTTTATCACCTCCCGCATCTTCAATCTCCAAACAATCATCATATTCAACATCATAATTAGCCATCTCTCTTTGGAAAAAAATATTTTTTTCCAAACCGGCTAAAAGAGATTTATAAAAACTTTCAGCCATCTTTTTTTCTTCTTTCTTTGCTTCCAAAAAATTCTTTTTGTCTATTAAATCCTTCCCTTTTTTTAACGCCGCATCTTCGCCCTGTTTTATCTTTTTTTCTCCCGGTTTAATCAAACCGCCTAGCCGCTTTTTGTGGTAAGGATCTTCAATATTTGCCATTTCTCTCGCGACTTCGGCATCTTTAACGCGCCCCCGGATATCGAATAATTCAAATTTCATAAAAATATAATATAATTCTTTCTTTTATTTTACATCCTTGAAAAATGAGTTGCAATTTAACAAGTTGACTATTAGACAACCCCGCCGTAAACTAAAAATAAGGATAATGACTTAAAATATGATAGAAAATAATCAAGAAAACGAACAAATCAGCGCGCCCGAACTCCAAAAAGACGAACACTCATTCGACTTGTCTTTACGGCCAAAAAAATTAGAAGAATTTATTGGACAAGAAAAGCTAAAAGAGCACCTTTCCATATTTTTAGAAGCGGCAAAACAGCGAAAAGAAGCGCCCGAACATATTTTGTTTTATGGAAATCCTGGATTAGGGAAAACCTCTCTCGCCCACATCGTTGCTTCTGAAATCGGCGCTAATATTCGCATCGCCTCCGGACCTACTCTGGAACGTGTTGGCGATTTGGCGGCAATCTTGACCAATATGGAACCGGGCGATGTCCTTTTTATAGATGAAATTCATCGGCTGAATAAAACAATCGAGGAAGTCCTTTATCCCGCTATGGAAGAATATGCTTTGGATATTATTATTGGCAAAGGGCCATCGGCAAAAACCCTGCGTTTGGACCTTCCGAAATTTACTCTAATTGGCGCGACTACCCGCCTCTCCCTCTTATCCGCTCCTCTCCGCGACCGCTTCGGAATGACTTACCACCTAAAATTTTATGAAAATAATGAGATTGAAAAAATAATACAGCGGAGCGCTGAAATTCTCGCAACAGCATTGCACCCCGAAGCCGCAAAAAAAATCTCTTCCCGCGCGCGTTTTACTCCGCGAGTCGCCAATCGCCTGTTAAAACGCATTCGCGACTTTGCACAGGTAAAAAATAATGGAAAAATCGACGGACAAATCGCTGAAGAAGCCCTGGGACATTTAGAAATAGACGATTTGGGCCTGGATAATATCGACCGTGAAATTTTAAAAACAATAATTCAAAAATTTAATGGCGGTCCTGTTGGAATTGAAACTCTGGCTGCCGCTACCAGGGAAGAAGTTGCCACGATAGAAGAAATCTATGAGCCATTTTTAATGCAAATGGGGCTTTTATCGCGCACTCCCCGGGGCCGCATCGCCACAGAAGCCGCATACAAACATTTAAATATAGAATTACTATAATCTCTGTCATTTTGAATGAAGTAAAAATATTTACTTTATTCATAATAACGGAGGCGTCCTTTGAAAAAACCGCGCTGGCTCCTTAATCTTGTAATTTTGTTTATTAATATCCTTAGGCTTGTAATATCCTGTTTGCTTTTCTATCAATTTTTCCATTTCCAAATGCCGGATGTAACAGCCTTGTACCTTTTCTATATGGTTTTGGATTCAGTTGAAAGCTCAATCATCTATTTTCGGCGCGATCTTTGGGGTCCTTTCAAATCATTTGCCCTATACTTTAACAGTACTATATTCGTATTCGCAGTTGTTTCCGGCCTAATGCTCTATATGCCCCTTTACTACATTTTTTCAGATTTGGGCGTGATAGATCCCGAAAATGTGCATCCGGAAAGCATCGCAAAAATGTGGCTCTACACCAGCTTTTCCGTCCTTATTATTGTTATTGTCTTTAATTACGCTATCAAATCTTCGTGGGGCAATATCCAGTGTTTTTTAACCGAACTTCCTTTTCTCTCATATTGTTTTCTGCACATTTCGGCAGCCGCAATATTCCTTTCTCTCGTAACAGTAGCTACCCTGTTTATAGCGGAAGCAAAAAAAGCGAACTGGAAAATCAGCGAGTTGCGAAAAAAAGATTATCGCTTCAGAAAACAAGAAGACCCTCGCTTTAGGTAGCCAGGGTCATTTTTTATTCTATTCAATTTTTTTATGGATTAAGGCATATTTTTATTTTTGTTTTTTATTTTATCGTTTTTTACCCTTACTGATATTTTTCGGCGGAGGGGTATATTCCCTTATATTTCTCCCTCTTGCCGCGGTGACAAGAGAAACGTCACTTCTTGATTCGCCGGATTTCTGCACAAAGTCTCCCCTGTCTATCTTATCCTGAATTACCCTGTTTATTTTCATAGCCATTGCTTCCACCTGAAAAGCATATTCTCCCGGCATTCTTTTTTTGTCTGGGATATTTTCCGGAGCAATTATAATATCAGCATTTACAATCTCCTTTGCGGAACTGTCCGGATTTGTAGTTGCGTCCAATTGCACATAGTATTTTTTTCCGCTGTCTTCATAAACAAAAAATCCATCCGTACCTAATTTAAAATCCACCGCCGAGACTCTATCTCCGCTTTTTATAAGAGTAGTGCAAAAATTAACTCGCTTTGTTTTATCCTGCGGATCTATGCCAATCGCTTCGGATACAGCTTCGAGCAAAGCCTTGGCATATTCAGTACCGGGCTGAAGCTGATTGTACCTTTCAACTAAACTAAAAAGTTCATTCTTTTGTCTCCCGGTTAATTTTTTCCCAAAGGAAGCGTCAGAACCCATAATTCTTTCTTCTTCTTTAAAAAAAGTTTCATCAGGATTTATTTCACCTAAAACAAAACGTTCAAATTCTTTTCCTCTGCCTTTCCATAGCTCTCTGGCACTTTGAGTTTTTAAAAATTTTTCCGCTTCAATATTCTGCTGTTCGCGCCTTTGTAAAAATTCTTGATCTAACATAATTATTTTTTTCTTTTAAATAATTTGCTAAAAAAACCCGGCTTTTTTACTTTAATGATAGCGGTTTTTCTAGATCTTTCGCTGTCCTTTTCTTTTCTAGCTATTTTTTTACCTTCTTTTTTTGCCTTTAAACTTTCATTTATAGAATGCGCGGCGCTTGCCACTAACTCCTCCGCAATTTTTTTTCTTGCAAGTTTTTCTTGCAATCTTTGAAACGCCTCATCTCTGATTTTTGCGGCTTTTTCCTTTCCGTCTTCTTTTTCTATACTATTTATCTCCTCTTCAAATATCCGCAAGCCATCCCGGCCCAATATTTTTTCCGCTTCTTCTTTTCTTTCCTCCCAATCCAAATCAATCGATTCAATAATATCTTCGTCAGAAACCTCAATCTCCTTTTTTATCCGCTTCCTTTTCTTTCCGGATTCTAATTCTTTTAGTTTACTCACAGTTTGCCTTATCTCACCTTCAATTTGTTTTTCGGCCTTGTCGCGATCTTTCATCTTTAAATCTGCATTTAAATCTATAGCCATTTTACCAACTTTCTTTTCCATTTCCAGCTCTCTTTTTAAGCCTTTTAAAACACCTTTTCTTATTTTTTCCGTTTCTTCCTGCCCACGCGCAACCTCCGCCTCATATTTTTCCGCTTCTTCATTCGAAACCGCCTTCCCCGTCTTTCTTTTTATTTTTTTTGTTCCCCAAGCAAATTCCTCATCTTGAAATTCAGGGCTTTTAAATTCTTCATAAAAATCAGGATTGGTCTCTGGAACCGCCCCTTCACTCTCAATATCTTTTCCAATCTCCTCCCCCTGATCTAGCTCCGTTCGTTCTTCATTTTCTTCCGTATTCTCCGCATAATCTTTTATTTTTAAATCTTCATTCAAAGCGGCCGCCATTTTGCCAACTTTCTTTTCCATTTCCAGCTCTCTTCTTAAATCTTTTAAAACCCGGCTCTTTATCCCCTCCGCTTCTTCTTGCCCGCGCGCAGTATCTTTTTCATACATTTCAATCTCTTCTTTTGTAGCAGGCTTCCACCCCTCTTTTTTCTTAATCTCTTTTAATTTCCAAGAAAAATCTTCCTTGGTTTTTTCCGGGGTTTTAAATTCCTCATAATAATCCGGCTCCTCTTTTCTTTCAGCTTTTTCACTTTCAATATCCTTCCTAATCGCTTCCGCAAGATTTTTATCCAATTCCGGCTGTTCTTCCGATTTTTTCTCTGGTTCCAAAATTTCTTCCGGATTCTCGGGCGGAAGTTCTTTTTCTATTTCCGTATCCACTACTTCATACTCCTCTTTTTTCTTTGTCCTCACCCCTCCATCCGCTTCTTCGAGCTGCCTTAATTTAGCCTTTCTAATCCTTTTTTCCAATTCGTCGCGATATAAACCATATTGCTTGGAAATAACCGCATAAGGATCTCTGCCTTTTTCAATCAAAGACGGGTCTATGTAATCGACGATACCGTATTTTTCCAAACGTTCTTTAAAATTTTTGGCGGTAACCGCGTCATCCAACGGCCAATCGCCGCCTTTTTTTATAAATTCTTGAAGCTTTGTTTTTTCCTGTTTTGTCGGCTTCCAGGCGGCGGCGTCTTTTACGACTTCCTCTAATGATTTCCAGAGCGCATGGACGCGATCATCCAGCTCATCCAAACTCATTTTTTCCGGATTAAAAATATTTTTTTTATCAGTAAGCTCAACAACTTCTTCGGGCTCTTTTTTTTCTTTTAACAAATCCCCCAAATCTTTTTCTAATTCTTCTTCCGCACGGTTCTCGTTTTTTGATATTTCAGGCTCTTTAACTTTTTCCTCCTCCTTAATATCCACGGGCTTATCTTCTTCTTTTGCAGCTTCTTGTTTTCTTTTTTCCGGAAACATGGCACGAAGCCCCCTCTTTTTATTTGTTTCCGCCTTGGGCATTCCGTGATATTCTCCCAATTCAATCAAATCATCCTCTTCAGATTCCTCAAGAGGAGCTTTTTCTCTTTTATACTCGTGCAAGGTTATCAATTCTTCTTTTTCGTTATTGTCTTCCGCAGATGGCATTTCAAAATTATTTGTCATATATTTTTTGTTAATCGTCTTCGCCTTCTATTAAATTTTTTAATTTTTCTTGAAGTTTTTCAATTTCATTTTCCAGCCTATACCGTTCGTTTTCTCTTTTTACATCATCATTAATAAATAAATCGTGTTCAACGTTTTTTAACTCCTCTTCAAGCCTGGCGATTTCTTCTCTCGTTTCTTCAATTTCATCATCTTCGTACTTGTCATGATATTTATTTTCAAGCTTTTTTTTGCCCTCTATGTGTTTTAAAGCATCGTGCCTTTCAACGTTTTTGTTTTCGCGGTTAACTTGCCCGATATGCAAGGGGTCTTCTATTTTTATTTTCATATTATTTGGTTTGTGTCATGTGAAATTTTCTGTCCTCTTCGGCCATATCCATAATTATTTTTCGCAATTCATGGGGATTTGGAATTTGTTTGAGTTCAAATCTTTTTGTTTCTCCGGCTGTTTGGATATGGATGCTCCCATATCCGAAAAGCGAAGCTAAAATACCTTTTACTTCAGATGTCGCATCCTGTATTTTATATAGATCTAATTCAGAAATTATTCGCGCAAAAGTGCCATTCTGCTCAATATTCAAAAGCCTGTCGTTTGTTATAACCCAAAAATCAAGATAATAATCAAGAAAAGCTCCAAAAAAGAACAGCCAGCAGGAAAAATAATAAATCGACGCTCCCATAATTGCCGCGACCCGCCAAAAAGAACCCGTGAGGTTAATAAAAAAATTATTTTTAAATAAAAGATAGAGAATCACCGGAGCTAAAAAAAGAAGAAAGTAAAAAAACATTGATCCCAACAGGATTATTTTATCCCGCCTGACGGATTTTATGATTCTCTCGTATCCTTTTTGGTTAATTAAAGTTTTGAGGCGAATCGCGCTCATATTAAAAATTTATACCTTGCCCTAGATTAAAAGTAATAATTTCTTTCCAATCTATCGGGCTCAAATAGCCATAAGAAAAATATCCCAAAAATGCCAGTCCCGCCAAAAAAATAAAACAAGCAAAAAAAGAAATTACATCCTCTGTCCTATAACGAATTAAATTTCTCAAATTTATAAAAGATAAAAATGCGGTTATTGCCAGAATAACTGCATATGGGATTAACAAAATAGATAGGATAAAAGAAACCATATTCTTTTAATATAACCTGCTCACCTCAATTCCATTATAATAGTATTTTAATATCTTTGTATAATCCCAACCGTCGGTTTTTGCGTGCCCATAAGCGTCGTTTGCGCTCATTCCGACGCCATGCCCAAACATTTCCATTCCCGAATCGTAAGGGGTTGCAACGGGAATAAGCCATGGTTTGTTTGCTCCGCCAAAAACAGAGGCCCAAGAACGTGTTTTGCCGTCCGAATGCCCAAAATAAGGCGTAACAACCACATCCTTTTGGTAAGTAACCGCCTGCCCCTTGGTCTCGTTTACAGCTTGTACAACGCGCGAACTTCTAATTTCCGAATTATAACCGCGATAAAGCTGGTCTGCGGTTGTGGCGCGCAATGTAAAATATCCGTTATATTTATAAGGGTTTAAATAATGATAAAGCGCGTAACTGCGCGAAGCTACGATTATTGATTTAATATAATCCAATGGAGAAATGTTTGAAGTTTCCGCAATTCCCCACAAATAATGTTCCATCGGCAAACGATTTATTGTCCAAAGGCGGCCGGTTGTCGGAACATAACGCAAAATAATTTCATCACGGTATTTATTGTCGTTCCATCCTCCTGAATATGGGCGCGATAGGCTTAAAATTGTGAAAACCGTATTCTCATTTACTCCTTTAAAATGCAATTCGCCCTCTGCTTGCAAATTTATTCTGGCATTTTGGATAAAAAAAACTTTTGAATAAAAATTATAATTTATTCTCACCGATTCATTGCCGGAAAAACTGGCTAAAAAATTCCCTTCCTTATCCGCAAGCTGATAAGCTTGCTCGGAAGTCAGCTCTACCGCTTCGGGAGCAGCCGATTCAAAATAACTTAAGCCTATTTCCAATGTCGGTTCCGTCATGTTTATATTCTGCGAAACCCGCCCCGATTGATCGGCACCGGCGGTTTCATCGGTCACATAAACCGGAATGTCCACTTCCGCGCCGACAACCTCTTTATCATAATTGGCGACAAGCTTAAATTTTGCATTGTACGTCCCGGCTGTTTCTGGGGTTTTTATTTTTAAATTCAAAAAACCGATTTCTCCGGTTTTAACTATAACCCCGGAAACCGTCGGCTCGTGCCCCGATGTCCAGGTCGGATAAAAAAAGATTGATTTTCCATCATCTTCCAAATTTTCTTGCGGAACCATCAGCCCCTGCATTTCCCAATTAACTTTGCCCGTATTCTTAAAACCAAAACGGAGATCCACGATTTCTCCGGATTTGGCTTCAATTTTTTCGTGGCTCTTTAAAAGAAGCTCGCCTTGAAAATTTAAAGCAGAAGTTTGTTTTGCGGGTTCCGTTGCGGCTACGATTTTATTTTTTACTTTTATATCAATGCTGAACAAGCCGCCTTCTACCCAAGCCTTATTTTCCGCAGCCAAATAAAAACTTTCTTTGTAATCGCCCTCTTTAACAGGCGCTTTTAAATAAAATTCAATATAGCCGATTTGTCCGGCATTAACCTTAGTTTCCTTTAATTTGGCCGGTTGGTTAAATTTGTACCAGCCGGTTCCCTGAAATTCGCTTGTTCTATACTTTGGGTTGTATGTATAGATTGAAACAAAATTTAAGCCGCTGTTTGACCAAGCGGCTTTTCCTATATTTTTAAACCCTATTTTAAATAAAACTTCCTCTCCGGGGGCAAGTTCTAACTTTTCGGCTGATTTAATAAAAGTTTGCGCCTTATAATTATTAATGGTAGCCGCCCGGACTGTTTTTATGCCTAAAATTTTATTCCAATCAAAACTTATAAACCCATCATTATAACCCTCGCCTTCAGAAATCGCATTATCACGCTTGTCTTGGCTGGTTCGGCTTTCAGCTCCGGGGTGTCCTACGTACCAATAATTTTCAGCTAAATTTAAAAGAAAAGCGCAAAAAATAAGTATTAAAAAAGACACTACTATCCCAACTAAAGTGCCTTTGAAAGTTGCTGACTCCTGCTTTCTCTTCCAGTTATTCAAAGAAAAACTGCTCCCCAGCATAGGATAAATTTTGGAATTCTTGTACATCTTTTTGCTTGCCCGCCCAAATTTTTGGACTCCTATCAGATAAAATCCAAAAAATTAGGCGGGTTTATTTTTGTTTTTGTTTTTTTATGAGAAGGGTTGATTTTTTCCATTCTCATAATTATATTCTATCATTTTTTCGGCCTTTTGTCAAATATGCATTTCATTGACTCTTGGCCGATTTGCCATATAATATATAATGTAGTTCTCACTTATTCTTATGTCCCTGACACGCAAAATTGCTCACAATATGATCTATCAGATGCTCGGCCGCGGAGGCGGGGGCATTTTGGCGTTGGTCGGGGTCGCGCTTATCACCCGCTATTTGGGGCGCGAGGGCTTTGGAATTTATACAACAATTACGGCTTTTTTGATGTTTTTCGGCATTATTATAAATTTCGGGCTAAACACCATCACCGTGCAGATGATTTCGGAAACGGACGAAAAAATAGAAGAAAAAATGGGCAATATCCTTGCGCTCCGCCTCATTTCTTCAGTAATCTTCCTCGGGCTAGCGCCGGTTATCTCACTCTTTTTCCCGTATCCGGCAGTTATAAAAATTGGAATTGCCCTGACGAGTTTTGCCTTTTTATTTCAAATGTTGACGGAGATTTTAATCGGAATTTTTCAAAAATATTTACAAACATGGAAACCGGCATTCGCAGAATTTGCCTCGCGCGTCGTTTTTATCGTTTTAGTGCTCCTTGCGATTTACTTTAAAATGGGAATTTTGGCTATGATGATGGCGTTAAACCTCGCCAATTTAGCCATGTTTCTTTTGACCCTTTACTACGCCACAAAACTCATAAAAATAAGATTGATTTTTAATTGGACGGAGTGGACAAAAATCTTAAAAAGGGCATGGCCCATCGGTATTTCCATAATTTTAAATTTAATTTATTTAAAAACTGATATCTTGATTCTCTCGGTTTACAAAACGCAGGGGGAAGTCGGGCTCTATGGCGCGCCTTACAAACTAATAGACGCGATTACCACTTTTGCCATGATGTTTATGGGGCTCGTCTTACCGCTTTTGGCTTCCGCTTGGGCGAAGCAAGATAAAGAACGCTTTGCAAAAGTTTTCCAAAAAACTTTTAACCTGCTCATTATAATTATTATCCCGATGGTTGTCGGCACTTATTTTATCGCGGAAAAATTAATGGTTTTTATTTCCGGCGCGGAGTTTGCTCCTTCGGGAAAAATTTTATCCATTTTGGTTTTGGGCGCCGGAGCCCTCTTTTTAGGTTCACTCTTCGCCCACTCCATTGTTGCCATTGACCGGCAGAGAAAAATTATCTGGGGATACGCGATAGATGCGGCTATTTCGCTTGCGGCCTATTTTATTTTTATTCCAAAATATTCCTATATCGGAGCTGCGTGGGTGACGGTTTTTTCCGAAGCGCTTATCGCGGCAATTAGCTTATGGATAATTTACAAATATGCCAAAGTGGCTCCCAAGTGGATTAAAATTTTTGCAAAATCTCTAGCCGCCACCGTTCCCATGGCTCTGGTTTTATACTTTTTTCGGGGGCTAGGAGCTTTTGCCCTAATGGCTATTGCAGTCGGGGTTTACGGATTTTTTATCATTCTTTTCAAAGGAATAACTAGAAACGAAGTGAGAGAAATCTTTAAATTAAAATCTTAATATGCTCTACGCGGCACTCGCGGCATTTATAATTTTTTTTATCGTCACTTTGAAAAATCCGCTCTTGTCTCTTGCCGGCCTTGCGGCTCTTTTGCCGTCTTATCTTTTAAGGTTTGAAGTTTTTGGTTTGCCCTCCACAATATTGGAAGCTATAATTTGGGCGATAATTTTTAGCTGGCTTATCTTCCATCGCGACTTTTCATTATTAAAAAAACGATTGCCTGCAATAGCCTGGCCACTTGGACTGTTTTTAGCCGCATCGATAATTTCCGTATTTATCACTCCGGAATTTATAAAATCTTTGGGCCTTTGGCGCGCTTACTTTTTAGAAAGCATTTTAATGTTCTTATTGGTTCTTGCTATTGTAAAAGACAAAAAAGATTTTGAAAAAATAATCATCGGGCTCTCTGTTGCGGCGCTATTTCTTTCCGCTTTTGCAATAGGCCAAAAATTTTTCAGCCTGCCAATTCCCGCGCCGTGGCAAACCCAGTTGCGCGCGACTTCTATTTTTCCATATCCTAACGCCCTTGGATTGTTTTTAGCGCCGACAGTTATTTTGATGTTGGGACAGCTGGTAAAAAATTTATCAGAAAAGAAAAAAAATATTTTGCGCATCGCCTACTGGGCGCTGGGAATTATTTTATCGATTGCCTCAGTTATTTTTGCCGAATCGGACGGCGCGGTTATCGCAATTTTTGCCTCCGGCGCAATATTTTTATTTTTATATATGATAACCAATAAAAAACTGCGCTCCGCCGGGATTGCGGCTTTTGTTATCATTGCGATTGCGGCTATAATCCTATTCAGTTCGGTTGCTCCCTTAAAAAATAAAGTTTTGCTCCGCGACTGGTCCGGTTTCGTTCGCCTTACCATATGGCAAGAAAGTTGGAATATGCTGAAGGATAATCCGATTTTAGGCGCCGGATTAGGCGGATATCAGGCAAAAATACTGCCTTACCACGAATCGCGTAATTGGATGGAAGTGTACCTTTTTCCGCATAACTTTATTTTTAATTTTTGGTCCGAATTGGGAATTTTGGGGCTTGCGGCTTTTATTTGGCTTCTTGAAAGATTCGGCAGATTATGCTATAAATTATTAGTATCCGAGAGGCAATTAAAAATCTTCGTTATAACGGCGATTTGCGCCTTGTCGGCGATAATAATCCATGGTTTGGTTGATGTTCCGTATTTTAAAAATGATTTATCAATTTTATTCTGGATTGTTTACGCAATGCCGATTGTTGTCATTCCCGACCGAGCGATAGAGAATATTCGGGAATCTAATTGATAAAGTTTTATTCAATTCCAATATTTGGAGGAGTGGCTGAGTGGTTGAAGGCGCCGCTCTCGAAAAGCGGTAGGGATGCAAGTCCCTCGTGAGTTCGAATCTCACCTCCTCCGTATATTTTAAAAGACTATAATAGTCTTTTAAAATTATTCTATTGACAAATTCATAAAATATGGTATTCTTAATTTCCTTAAAATAAAAAAAATATGCAAAAAAAATATTTCTTCTCTATCTTTGTAATATTGGGCGTTATAGCGGGACTTACTTTTCTAAAAACAACCAGGGCTCAAGTTGCTGATAATTCTCTCATAAAAGGGAGCGGATCAGCGGTCTATTATTATTCCGCCGGAAAAAGATACGCTTTTCCAAATGAAAAAACATATTTTACTTGGTATAAAGACTTCTCAAGCGTCATAACGATTTCAAACTCCACCTTAGCATCTATTCCCCTTTCCGGTTCTGTCACATATAAACCCGGAGTAAAAATGGTAAAAATCCAAACCAGCCCAAAAGTTTATGTTGTTGAACCGGGAGGAAAATTAAGATGGGTAAATTCGGAAAATATCGCCCGGGAGCTTTACGGAACAAATTGGAATACAAAAATAGACGATATTCCGGACGCGTTTTTTACCAATTATTATGAAGGTGGAGCGCTGGCAAGCGCCAGCGAATACAGCTCTTCAAACGCCGCTTTTCAAAATCTGACAATTATGGAAGATAAAGCCTCGGTTAATGGACAGGCGGCACAAACTCCAGCTCCGACACCAGCCCCAACTCCGACGCCAACACCAACTCCTACCCCTACTCCTACCCCTACTCCAACACCAACGCCGACCCCAACCCCAACTCCCGCGACAAAAACCGTGGTAATCATTAATGAAAATAATATTAATGCTTCCAAAATTCCGCAGACCTATCTTGATACAGCAAGAAATTTTGACGTATTTTTTAATCATCAATCAGTGGGATATAACATTTTAGACGGATTAAAAGATTTAAAAAATCAGAATGCGCGCTATGAGGTAGAAATGCCGGGAAATGTTGATGCCGCCTGGTTTTCATCCAATAATGGTTGGGGAAATTACACCTTAGGAAACAACACCGAACCGGACTCAAAAATAAACGGATTTAAAAATGCTTTGCAAAATGACGGTTACGGAAATAATGTAAAAATCGCTTTAATGAAATTTTGTTATGTTGATTTTGCGGGCGGCGGAAGCGATTTTACCGGCACACAGGTTTGGAATCTTTATAAATCAGCAATGAACAATCTCATTAATACTTATCCAAAAACAACTTTTGTTTGGGTAACCGCTCCACTCACAACCAGCGCCGACGGCAATACTGAAAGGAGTGTCTTTAATCAGTTGGTTAGAAGTTATGTCACTAAAAATGGAGGTTATCTTCTAGATATCGCATCCATAGAAAGCCACAACCCGTCAGGCGGACTAGTAAAAGATAAAAATAATAACCCTGCTCTGTATTCAGGATATTCTTCCGATGGCGGCCATTTAAATACCGCCGGCCGAAACAGAATAGCCAACGCCATGTGGTGGCTTGTGGCCAGAGTTGCGGGCTGGAACGGAAATTGAATAAAAAAATTAAACGCTTTTAAACGGCTTGCCAAAGCCGTTTTTTTTATGTATAATGCCGGCCTAAAATAATTAACAAATCAACTATGAAACCAATTTGGACCGGCCTTTTATCATTCGGGATGATAAATATTTCTGTAAGATTATACAGCGGAACGCCTTAAAGAAAAAATAAAGGAAGATGTTTGACATTTCCAAATTTTATGCTATACTGGCCAACTAATTAATAAAAAACTATGCTTACCGGTTTTGTAAATTTTCTCAAGGAGTATAATATTATTGGACTCGCCCTGGCATTTATTATGGGATTGGCAGCTAATTCTCTTGTAAGTTCTTTAGTAAGCAATCTTATAATGCCCTTAATTCAACCGCTTATACCGCAAGGCACCTGGCAGGATACAACACTGCAGTTGGGACCGGTGGGTTTGAAATGGGGCGCATTCGTTTCCGAGCTTATACATTTCCTGATAATTGCCTTAGTGGTTTATTTAATCGCAAGAAATTTTTTAAAAGAAAAAGAAATCCACAAAAAATAATATGATGAAAAAATTGGCTCTGATTTTGTCGGGAATCACGCTCCTAACCTCGTCCGCGGCAATAGTTTTTTTAAATTTTAATCCTTTAAAAAGCAGTGGCGCCCTTGAAATTTTGGAAGAAAAATTTTTTCCGCAAAAAAACAGCCTGCCGGAAAATATGGACCGCGTGAGCATGGTTGCCGTGGGCGATATAATGCTTTCCAGGAATGTCGGACAAAAAATGGAAACCAAAGGCTACGAATATCCTTTTGCAGAAGTAAAAAATTATCTTAAAACCGGCGATATAGTTTTTGGAAACTTGGAAACATCAATTACTCCGGGGAGAATAATAAAAACCGGGGAAACGAATTTCCGGGCTGACATTGAAAGCGCGGAAGCGCTAAAAAATTCCGGATTCAATATTCTCTCTTTGGCAAATAACCATACCCCAAATTTCGGGCAAAAGGGTTTAATTGATACTTTTAAGTATCTTGCAGAGGTGGAAATTAAATTTATGGGCGCCGGAAAAAACGAATCCGAAGCCTATGCGCCGGCGCATTTTAAAGCGAATGGGATTACTTTTGCTTTTCTGGCGTATAACGACACCGATGTTGTGCCCGCCTCCTACGGCGCCGGGGCTTCCCGCGCAGGAACGGCAATAATGAATACGGAAAAAATGAAGGCTGATGTAATAAAAGAAAAAACAAATAATGATTTTGTTATCGTTTCAATGCATTCGGGCACCGAATACGTAGCCCTGCCCAATAAGTCGCAAATCGATTTTGCGCGTGCCGCAATAGACGCCGGCGCCGATCTGATAATAGGACATCATCCCCATGTAGTGCAAAGCGCTGAAGTATATAAGGACAAATATATTTTTTACAGTTTAGGCAACTTTATTTTTGATCAAATGTGGTCAGAAGAAACTCGCCGGGGTTTGAGCCTAAAAATAACCTTTACAAAAAAACAAATAGAAAAAATTGAATTTATTCCAATAAAAATATTTGATTATTCGCAACCAAAAATTATTTCCGGAGACGAGGCTCAAAAAATTCTTAACAGATTAAAACTGCCATTGACTGAAAAAAATTATATTATAACAAATTAATTAATTGGCTATTTTAGATAAAATTGATATAATGGGGTTATGAGTCCACAAGAACTACAATTATTAAACTCGCTTTCCTGGCCTATAATTATTTTAATGCTTTGGTCGCTTCCCTGGAAAGGGGTCGCGCTTTGGAAAGCGGCTAAAGCGAACCACAAAGCCTGGTTTGTTGTACTTTTTATTGTAAATACGGTTGGGATCCTAGAGATCCTCTACATATTCATATTCAATAAACGTAAACCAAAAGACCCGGACATTATCCATACAACCCTCAATATATAAAATCAGCTTAAAAAATCACCGATAGACAAGGTGATTTTTTTTATTTATACAATAAACATAATTCTGATATAATGTAATTAATGTTTGGACATTAATTTTTTGCGTATGGCCAAGATCACCAAAGCTATTATCCCCGTCGCAGGTTACGGCACAAGATTTCTCCCAACCACCAAAGCGCAACCTAAAGAAATGTTGAATATTGTTGATAAACCGGTTATCCAATATATCGTTGAAGAAGCTGTCGCTTCCGGCATTACCGATATCATTCTAGTAACCGGATCCGGCAAACGCGCGGTGGAAGACCATTTCGACCACAATCTGGAACTTTATAACTGGTTAAAAAAACAAAAAAAAGAAAATACGCTAGAAGAGCTGAAAAAAATAGCTGAAATGGCCAATTTTATATATATCCGCCAAAAAGGGCCGTACGGAAACGGCACGCCGGTTCTAAATGCTCAAAAAATCATCGGAAATGAACCATTCGCGGTGCTTTGGGGTGATGATGTTTTTTACGGAGGTAAAAAGCCTCGCTTAAAACAGCTTATAGAGGCTTATGAAAAATATGGCGATCCGGTATTAACCGCCTGCCGCGTAGAGAAAGAAGCCACTTCCCGCTATGGGATTATAGATGCGATAAAAGTAGAAGAAAATATTTATCAAGTCAAAAAAATAGTTGAAAAACCCGGCCCGCAAAAGGCTCCCTCTACATTAGCTTCAGTCGGCGGGTATATTCTAACTCCGGATATTTTTGAAGTTTTATCAAAAACAAAGATTGGAAAAGGCGGTGAGCTGTGGCTTGCCGACGCTATGTCCTCGCTTTTGAAACAACGGCCGTTTTATGCGTGTGAGGTAGATGCAAAATATTATGATGTAGGTTCTAAAATAGGCTGGCTTACGGCAAATGTTGATCTTGCGCTCACCAGAGCAGATTTAAAAGACGAATTTAAAAAATTTTTAAAATCAATCTAAATATTTTTCAGCCAGCGGCTTTCGCCGCGTGGAGAAGTACAAAGCGTAGTTCTCAACAAGCTCGAATAATATTGATTTTATGAAAAAAATACTAATTTTATCTATTCTCGCAGCGCTCACCATGTCCGGCGCTTTATGTAAAACCACCTCAAAAGAGATAACCGAAGCTACCAAACCGGTACAATTGGTGTATTGGCGCGTTTTTGACGATTCTGACGCTTTTACCGATTTAATTGCCGAATACAACAAAGTCCATCCTAATGTAAATATAACTTACCGCAAGCTCCGTTATGATGAATTTGAAAAAAAGCTCTTGGAGGCTATGGCTGAAGACCGCGGACCTGACATTTTTTCCATACATAACACTTGGGTGCGCGGCTACCAATCAAAACTTTTATCTTTGCCGGAAAGCATATCCCTCCCGTATAGGACGATACAGGGCACTATAAAAAAAGATGTTGTCTGGGAAATGCAAAATAAAAAATCTTTATCTCTGCGGGATTTGAAAACGCAATTTATAGACCAAGTATATGATGATGTCGTTTTGCCCGAAGCTAATGAAAAAGGAACTGCGAATAAAATATACGGGTTGCCTCTTTCGGTTGATACCTTAGTTCTCTTTTATAATAAAGAGTTACTAAACGCAGCCGGAATTCCCGAACCCGCCAAAGATTGGCAAACTCTTCAGGAACAGGTAAAAAAACTAACAAAACAAAATACCGAAGGAGATATAATTACTTCGGGAATTGCTATGGGCGCCGCCAATAACGTTGATAGGGCGATGGATATATTATCGGTTTTGATGATGCAAAACGGAACTAAAATGGCCAATGATGGCGGAGCCGCTACCTTCAATGTTCTCCCTGAAGAATTGCAGGGCAGAACATCTCCCCCCGGGATAGAAGCGTTAACTTTTTATACGGATTTCGCTTCTCCTCAAAAAGAGGTTTATAGCTGGAATGAAACAATGCCAAATTCTTTAGACGCTTTCATCCAAGGAAAAGCGGCTTATATGCTTAGCTACTCTTACAATCTTCCAATAATCCGGGCTCGGGCGCCAAAACTTAATTTCGGAGTTGCTAAAATCCCGCAAATTTCCGGCAACAAAGAAATTAACTATGCCAATTATTGGGTAGAAACGGTTTCTAAAAAAACAATCCATCCAAACGAGGCTTGGGATTTTATCCAATTTATTGCCAATACCCAAAATGTTGAAAAATATCTCACAAAAACAAAAAAACCGACCGCTTTACGCTCTTTAGTCCAAAAACAAAGTGAAGATATTGATCTCTACCCGTTTGTATCACAATTGTTAACGGCAAAAAGCTGGTATAAAGGAAAAAACGCTACCGCCGCCGAGGATGCTATGAAACAAATGATAACCGAAGTAATCCGCGGCACCTACACCATACCGGAAGCGATAAATTTAGGCGTGCAAAAAGTAAATCAAACGTTATAAGTTTTGCGCCGTTCCCCCTATGTCATTCCCGCGAGGCGGGAATCCGGAAAAAAATAATTGAAGGAAGAAATCCATCTGGAATGATTTGTATTACGAATTATTATAAACCTAGATTCCCGCGAAGCGGGAATGAAAAAACTATGAAATTTAATAAAAAATGGCTGTTTGTGATTATTTTCCTCTTATTAATAACAGCTCTCCCCGCTTCCGCAGCTCTTCCCACTCTTGTTCCAAAATGCGCATCTCAAGTAACTGCCGGCGCGCCACCGCTATCATGCATTTTGGAGTTAGGTGTTAATATCACAAACTGGATATTGGGCATAACCGGAAGTTTGGCAATTTTATATTTTGTATATGGCGGTTTTTTATTCTTGATATCCCAGGGCAATGAACAACAGATATCAAAAGGAAAAACTATTTTGACCCAAGCCGTTATAGGTATTATAATTATATTTGGGGCCTATGTTGGGGTAAAGTTTATAGTCTCCGCGCTAGGCGCATCAAAATACTTTAAAACCGAGTTTGAAATACAAAAACCGATTGATGGGAGCATTCCAGCAACGACTCCCGATACAACCAGTAAAAAATGTTCAGACTGCACTTGTTATACGGGAACAACTTATAGCAAAATTGGCGGATCGTACTCCTCAAGCGAAGAATGTATGAGCCAATGCAAAAAACAAGGCCAATCCGGCGGCTATTGCCCTTCTTTAAACCCCCCGGATCCGAAAGGTTGCAGCTGCTATTGCGGGGACAAATCAAATACTAAAATCATAGTGCCTCAGGGCACAACCCCAAATAAGGCATCCTGCGAAAGTAAGTGTTCCAGCAATAATCAAAAATTTTTGGATTGCCGGGCAAATTAAATAGAGTATGAAAAATAAAAAAAATATCATTTTTTTGCTAATTTTTGCGACACTCTTAACACTCATTCCTTCTTTTATTTTCGCGCAAACAGGAAAAATTACCAATCCCTTGCCTACAGCAGATGTTCCTACCCTTATCGGACAAATAATTAGAGCCGTTTTAGGCGTCGTTGGTTCAATAGCTTTATTAATGTTCCTTTACGGTGGATTTATGTGGCTTACCTCCGCCGGCAACGAACAAAAAATAACTAAAGGAAAAAATATAATAGTTTGGGCAATAATCGGTCTTGCCGTAATCTTTCTAAGTTATGCATTGGTAGGATTTGTAATAAACAGCATATCTCAAGGAGGCAACCCCCAAGAACCGCAAGGCAACACTTATAAATGCAAGTGCAGTCTTGACGGTACAACCTATTGGAAAATGGATTTAAACGAAAATGCTTGTAAAACAGCAACTGGAAATTGCAGCTGGGCACCTTACACACCATAATGTAATTCTAATTAGTAATCCTATGAATATGAAGGGAGGTGAGAAAAAATGAAAAAGGCATTAATCGCAATAGCTTTATTTGCATTAGTTGCGATGCCGGCAATAGCTTTGGCTCAAACAGCACAGCCAAATTTAGGTCTTAATGAATTTGGCGGTCAGACACAATTGGGTACCAAATCTTTAACAGCAACTATCGCCAGCATCATTAACGTTGCAATGGGACTTTTGGGTATGGTAGTGGTAGTATTGATCTTAGCCGGCGGCTTCCTTTGGATGACTGCGGGCGGTTCTGAAGAAAAAATTACAAAAGCCAAGGGTCTTATATTCGGAGGTGTAATCGGTTTAGCAATTATTTTGTCAGCTTACGCAATAGCACAATTTGTTGTCAGCTCACTTTTAAATGCTACTACTAGATAGAAGGACAAAATTCTTTTTGTACAAAGAGGATATGCTCCCCTTCCAGGGGGCATTCCCCTGAGCATAAAAATTACAAGTAACGAGTGACGAATTACGAGTAAATATTAATTATCACGATAAAGCAATTATTACTCGTCATTCGTAATTCTTAACTCGTAACTTACATTTTAGAAAAATGGATATGAAATATATAAAAAGCATATTTATATTTTTAATTGGTCTCTTTTATTCCCTCCCCGCTTTTGCCGCTTATGGGCTTGAAGAAACCGCTGATTCTGCGGGCCTAAAAACAGGGCTGGCCTCAAAATCGGTCCCCGAAATAGTCGGCTCTATTATTAGTATTGGCCTCTCGCTTTTGGGCATTATATTTCTTATCCTTATGATCTACGGGGGTGCCCTTTGGATGACCTCGTACGGAAATGAACAAAAAGTTACCAAAGCGAAGGATTTAATAATTTCCGCTGTTATCGGCCTGATTATAACGCTCGCAGCTTATGCAATTACGAATTTCGTAGTCGGCGCGCTCGTTGGAAGCCCAACGCCTACCCCTTAATACCTAAAAAATTAAATAAAAATTAATATGAAGTTTATTCCAGCTTTATTATGTCTTCTTATTTTGCCGGTGTTAGTTTTTTCTCCTATTTTGCTTAGCGGACCGGCAACAGCCGCAGGCTTGCAGGAAAATGTACAAAATAATTTAAAAGGTGTTGGCGATGCTGCCGGTTTTAAAACTACAGAAGATGCCGGCCTTCCCGCTACGGTTGGCAAAATAATAAACATTCTTTTGTCCATATTGGGTGTTCTATTTGTTGTTTTAATGATTTATGGCGGCATTCTTTGGATGACGTCATTTGGTAATGATCAAAAAATTACAAAAGCGAAGGATTTAATTATTTCGGCCGTTATCGGTTTAGTGATAATTGTCCTTGCCTATGCTATATCTAACTTTATTGTGGGCCAACTCATAAAAACAACAACAACCTAAAATTTAATATCAGTAAAATCCCCCGTTTTTACGGGGGATTTTTTTATTAAAAAAGCTCGGGCATTTTTGCTCCGAGCTTATATTGATTGGTTGCCCCGGAAGTGGGGCGAAGGAACTAACTGACGGGAAGACTGCGAGCGCCGCGATTGGCGTTGTGGAGGTAAAAACTTCTACCTCCCTCTGCATTTGTTTCTGCGCTGTGATCCAGCCACAGAACGAACCGCAGAACGCCGTCGCGGCCGACCGTGAAGAGCTGGCACTTCAAGAAGAAGTTTCCGGGCTCATTCAGCTGGTCATAGATGGTAGCGCCCGGTGGGATAACCCGCGCCGCCCGAATTCCGGATTGGGTGAGAAGGGGCATATTCGCAGGTCCTGCTTCAGACACCGAAATCATCTCGCGCGCTCCAAGATAGCATCGCGCGTATTTTTCAGTGTCGTTCACGACTCTGATGGACAACGGATTGTCGTCACTCCAGTTCCGCGGCGTACGGTACATCGTTGCAATTCCCGGCGGTGGTGAAAATGCCGGCCGGTAATAGGTTGCCGGTGCGCCATAGTAGCGCGCCATCGCTGTCGGCACCATCCCCCCGACGTAGTACGGAGATGAACAGCCGGTGCAGTGAGCGGCTACGAACCACAGAACGAAACTGTAGAAGAAGAAAAAAACAATGTGTCTCATGATCAATTTCCTTTCTGAAGTTTGATGATTTTCTTGTTTAGCTCCCGAAAAGCGCCGGCGAGCTCCTTATCGTTCTCCTTCAGTTTCTCGAGATCTTTGGACGCCTGCGGCGGTTTGGATGTTGTGTTTTGCGCTTGATTTGGCGCTTGTCCCATCCAACCCCAAACTACCCCTCCCGTGGTATCCATCAGGGCGCCATAGCCACCCCATGGCCCCCAAAGGGCTCCGCAATTCTGATTGCTGTCCGCGCACTTGCGAACGGCGTACGCTTGAGCCCTGACCGCTTCAGCTTCGGCCGAAGCAATCATCGCCGCCTCCGGTGCGGTTGTGACGCCGGAGATACGCACGTTCCCTGCCGCATCCTGATACTGAACGCCTGCGCATCCCCCGGCCAAAGTGACCGCCACGAAGGCTAGCATAGCCAGGCTTCGAGAAGCCAGCTGTTCCAGAAGTAGCCAGCCGCCGTAGATAAACAACCCGCCGGGAACTATGAGACAAACGATAAACACCAGATTCTTGAGCATCATCTTTCTCCTTGAAAGAGTTTCGGCTTAATTTAGCCATTTTTCTATTGTTAATAAACTAATCACACTATAGCACATTTTTACCTTCTTGTCAAGCCCTTTTGCAGTATTTTTCACTAATTTTAGATAAAAAAACCGCCCCAATTTAATTGAAGGCGGCAAATAATGCAAAAGAACAAATTATCGAAGCTTAATAACAGAAGGTATCTTGGAAAGGATTTTCTCAAATCCCTGTTGTGATGGTATTTTGATTTTGGCGGAGCTTGGGTTGGTTTCTACCGGCCGATCTTCCATCTCCTCCAAGTTTTTTTCAACTTCTTGGAGATGTTTTTCAACTGAATCGTCTTCATCTATAACCGGGGATTTAGAACCCAACCCCCTATTTTTAGGCGCGCGCTTATGAGGGGTTTTTTCTTCAGCCTCATCTTCGGACTGACAAGAAGGCGGCAGCTCTTCATCTTTTGGCGGAATAGCGACGGGTTGTGATTGCGAAGGGGCCGGTTGTGAAGTGGGAAATTGCGCGGAAGGCAAAACTTTTTCATGGTTTCTTTCCGTAAAAAGCTGCACTGTCTCTTTTTTTTCTTCCGTTTTAGGATTTTGCTTTGGATAGACTTGTTTGCCCTTATCCATTATGTAATCAAAAAATCCGGGTAAAAACTCCTCAATCGCCGAAGCGACAGCTAAAAATGCCAGAATGGCGATCAAGAGAACAAATAAGGCTTTTCTTACAAAAGGCCAAACATTGGATCTTACGCGCATTGCGTGCGAAAGAAGCCAGACCGAAAACGCCACATAACACACCAAAAACCATCCGGTAAGAAGCGCTTTTGGCGTTAAAGCCAGTCCGGCAAAAACAACTGCCACCGCCGATGGCACATACCGGAGCCGCCTCAACTTTTTTTTCAATTTGCCATTGGCATTTTTATCCAGCTCTACCCCAAATCTACTAAGCAACCCCCTATAAGCTTCGGGATTTTTCTCAATCATATAGGCGGCTAAGTAGAGGAGAAAAGAAATTCCGCCTCCACCTAACACAACTAGAATGCGATTGGGAAGCGCAATCCCGATGGCAGACAAAATCAGGCCAAAAATAATCAACAAAAAAATCCAAATTATATTTGTCGCCGCCAGAGTTTTAAAAAATCCCGGTTTTCGCGGTGGTGGAAGCGGGCTGGTTTTTTCAGTGTCTTTTTTTTCTCTTTCCGCCTCTTCCAGCTTTTCAACAAATCTCTTTTCAGCGTCAGCCCCTTGAGAGGATAAAACCGGACTTCTTAACCGGGGCCGTTTTAAAAAACGCATCGCCATCAGAGAAAAAAAGGCCGCGGCGACGGGCCACCCTGTCATTATCATAGCTACCTTATCGCGCGAAGAAATAGCCTTAAAGCCAAGAATAATAAACCATATTAAAGACAAAAAGAATCCAAGAACCGCAAGATAGAACAGCGCTTTCCTCGTCCCTTCACTCATTTCGAGCTCCTTGGTTGTCAAAGTTCAAAAAACATCCCTTTCGGGATGCTTAAATTTATCATAAATTTACAAAAATGTCAAGAAAGGCGATGTTTAATCTCCAAAATCTTTTTCAAATATTCTCTAGAGGTTGGATAAATATTTACTTTTGAGCCGCGCAAACCTTTTTCCTCCCATTCGACCGGAATTTCTTTTATTTTAAATCCCGCACGTTCCGCCAAAACCAACATTTCTGTATCAAAAACCCACTTTCTGTCTTTTACCTGCGGAACGATTTTATTAATTAAATCTTTTTTAAAAAATTTAAAACCGCAGGGCGTATCTTTTACTTTAGTTTTTAAAATGGCTCTAATTAAAAAATTTAAAATAAACGAGGTAAATTTTCTGTATAACTGGCGCTTTGCCTTAGCGCTCCCAATTCTCCTTGAGCCTATAACACCATCATACCCTTCGGATAACGCCGAGAAAGCAGGCGGTAAAGCCGATAAATCAGTCGCTAAATCCGCGTCCATAAATCCATAAATATCAGCCTCATATTTTTTCCACGCTTCCATTACAGCCGCTCCCTTTCCCGGTTCGGCGACAAAAACATATTCAATACTCGCATTATCATTCACCAGGCGTTTAGCGATTTCCGCAGTACTATCCTTACTGTTATTATCGCTTATAACAATAATGGTATTCAGAAAATTTTTAACCGCTTCCAAAACTTCTTTAATATTTTTTTCTAAAACCGCCTCTTCGTTATAGCACGGAATTATTATAACCGTTTTCATAAATTTACTACTTTATATATCTTATATATACCTTGTTCATAAATTTTCTGCAAGAATTTCTCATTATCTGGGTTCCACGCCCAATTCCAATTTGGGTCATAAAAAAAATAGTCTATTTTATTGTTTTTTAAAATCGCCATGCGATCGGCCAAATTTGTACCCTCTCCAAATCGGGTTAAAATTTCAAACTTATACTGAAAATTAATTGTTTCAGCTCCGTGACCGACAAACACATTACGAAGAGCGACGCCAGGTATAGCATTTGAACTTAAAACATCGGCTAAAATTAAATCACCCTCGTTTGTATATTTTCTTAACGCCAACATAGCCTTGTAGTAATCTTTCGGAAAATAAATTTGAGGAATTTTCTTTATATAGTTTGTAAAATCCAAATATATTACCGCTAAAAACGATAAACAAAAAGTGCAAATAAAAACTGTGGCCGGAAAGCACTTTCCTTTCATTAACCACGGCTTTTTTTTAATTAAAAATACAATGTACGGGGTCGCTAAAATCGAAAGTATGATACTGTAACCTTCTAAAAACCTGCGTTGAATAGATATCGGCAAAAATATCAAAGAAATTTGCCCGAAAAACCAAATAATCAAAAACGGGGCACGTTCTATTTCAAAATTATTCTTTATAATTCTATAGATTGAAGCAATTGAAAATAAAAAAAGAAAACCGTATCCTAGAATGATATAAATAATGTTCGGCGCCTCGGTTCCGGACGCCCAAGCTTGATTTTGCCACCAAGGCGTGCTCATCATTTGTACGTGGTATATTGCGGCGGGCATTATTAATAATCCAAAAAACAAAAAATATTTAAAAATAAAAAATGCACGCGCTCTGTCCACCCATAGTAAATATAAAAAATACACCGCAAAAATATAAGCAAAAACAACAAATGAAAAAGGATGAAAATTTAATAGTATCGCCCCTGCAATTCCTCCAAAAAAAACGTATTTTATTCTTTTCTTGTCCGCAGCAATCAAGATATTCAGAATTAAAAATATAAACAACATTATGGAAAAAATAAAATGCGCAGAATAATAGGATGAAAGAAAAACAAATGCTTCGGAAACACTGATATCTATTGGCAAACGGTCAATTATTTCCCCTCGATTTAAAACATTTGTTATAGGGTAAACCCAAATACCGATCCCCCCGCCAAAAACAGAAAGTAAAAAAGCAATTTTCCGTTCAAAAATATTTTTGAAAAAATAAGAAATTAAAAGATATAATAAAAAAAGTAACCCCGGAATTAAAAGAATACGGGACACCTCTTTTACTATTAGGGCAGAAAAACCGGTAAAACGCGCAATATAGCCCAAGGACATCCAAAAAATATTAAACATTGGCGCAGTATCTTCTTTTGCAGAAAATAGATCATGCAATATATTTGCGCCATTTTTAATTTGTTCTATATAAGAAATATAAACATAATGATCTCCGGGCGGGAAATATGTTCTCCCGCTCCAAACCCAATCATTTGGTGATAAAATAATCGCAAAAATTCTTGAAATGGAAGTAATGAATACTAAAGCAATTAAAACCTTAGCCCAAAATTTCCATTCTTGCTTTGTGATAGACCTAAACAAAACCAACATAAAAATTTAATTTAATTTATACACCTTTCCTTCTTTTGAATATAACAGATTATATCTGCTGTCGTTTATAAAATATTTATCCATTTTATCAATATCCTTGTCCGCTATAAAAATTATTGACGCGCTAAAATCATTTTTTATAATTGGATACTCATCGCCTTCAAAATCACCCCATGTTATGTCGCGCCATTTTTTAAAAAGGTCTTTACTATATTTATACATAAAAGTGGCATCTAATCCAACTATATAATTATTTTTTACGTTATGGTAGAAAAGCATCGGCCAGTCATCCCAATCGCTGTGAAAAATAATATCGCTGTCATTTGAGTTTTGCGCGGCAATCAACATAGCTTCTTGGTATTTATCAAAACTAAAACCCTTCAGCAGATCATTTTTTATCTGCCATATTCCCCCGGCAAAAGATACTGTTACCATAATAATCACGTAGGCAATAACCATCTTGTAATTTCTTTCACTCTTCAATATTTTTAAAAAATTATTTTTTAAAAATATATGCGCATCATCGCTATAAAAATATTTCAGTAAAAAAGAGCAGGCTAAAACCGCAAATGGGAAAAAATATTCCGTGTTCCTGCAGGATTTTAAAGTAAGCACGAAAAATATTCCGGAGAGTGATGTAAAAAAGAATGTGCGGGCAATCGCGTCCTCTCCCGTATTTTGGTATTTTTTTATCATCAGCGTTCCGGCGAAGAACAATATTGCCAACAAAAAAAATAAAATTACGGGCCAGCCGTAGGAAAGCAGGTTAAAAAAATCAAAAGGATACCATTCTGCGCCAACTCCAATCTTTGAGCCATAATTTATGACCGCAATCTGGATGGTCTGCACCCAATAAAAATTTATATTCTGCGGAAAATAAGGGTTTATAATCAGGCCGGCGGCTGAACCTGTGGCTGTCGCCAAAAGAGGTTTCCACGCCAGATTTTTTTTCCATCCGCCCTGCACAAACCCAGCAAGCCCGGAACAAAAAAAATACAAACCGGCTAAAGCGATTGAAAGCGGCCATCCTCCGTAAGCCCAGACGTAAAAAAAACTTATTATTCCAAGCCAAAAATTCTTCTTCCGGAATAAAGCCAATAATATCATCATTATAAAAATCAGGGATAACCCATTTGCTTTTGCAAGGCTTATCCTGAATAAAAACGGCGCGGAACCCAAAAGGATAAAAGTAAAAAAACCGGGCCATTTCGCTTTTTGCGACTTTAAAAAATGATAAAAAATAAGAATAAATCCGGTATTTATAAATACCGTGGCTATTTTTATTCCAATCAGGGGGTTAAAAAATTTTACAAAGGGCAATAAAAAAATATGGTAAAGAAAATGGTGGTCTGTATATATTTGGGGTAAAACCGTAAAAATCAGCCAGGAAAAATTTTTAACAACTCCATATTTTAGCATCAAATCCGTAATTTTTGCATGATAAAAAGCATCCGGATCGGCAAAGACAGAAGACGCTTGCAAGAAACTAAATAATCCGGCGCTCATTAGGCCTATTAAAATATAACCGAAGGAGGCTCGTTGCCTAAAAAAAGCTCTGACCTTTTTAACTATTTGGGCCATATTTATAGTATATCAGATATAATCAAGTGGTTTAGCTTTTTTATTTTAAAACAAAAGCTCCGCTTTCGCGGAGCAGTTTTTTTGAGCCATAATTCGCTCTACCTAACAGCAGTTTCCGCCAAGCATGGTCACGGAAACCGCTGGCGCACCCATTCTTAAGCTTGTGAAAGCTTAATGCAAATTACGACATCCTTTTCAACTCTTCTTTAAAATATTTTACCCACGGAATATCTGTTGGATCTTCTTTATACCTTACCGATAGCACCAATCCCACTAAGCTCCCAAACAAAAGCAAGTTCATAACCTGTTCCAATTTCGTCTTTCCGCGGACCTTATAACTAGTATATCCTATTTTATTTTTTTTCACAACCCTCTTGGTTACTTCAAACCGGTTTTCTATCTCTTTAGCGTATAAATCAGATTCAATAAATACAAACTTCAACAACCGTCCGTTAGGCGCCGGCCTTTTCAAGGCTTCCATTAAGTGGTGGTTTAACTCCGGTATCCCATAATAAACAGAGAAAAGTTTGCAGGTCTCATTTAACTGGTTTGTAAGAGTATGGGCATTACCCTCTAAAAATTCCGAAGCGACAATAATAGGCAAAAAACCCTGGATATCTTCAACTGTCTTAGTGGCTTCTTCGATCGAAGGCTGTTCTAGGCTCATTATAATATCTCTTACAGCCTCATTATTATAATCTATGAGCTTCATTTGGATAAAAATATTTAAAAGCGCGCCCAACCCGTAGCCCAAGCCATATCTTGGTTGGGCGGAGGGATTATAGGTTTGATCAAATTTAATGAAAGGATATTTTTTCGATTTTAAATACTTTAAGAGCGGTCCTCCGGAAGTAAGCCCCAAAATTTTCGCCTTTTCTTTTGCCGCATTTTTTAAAGAAGCTAATACTTCTTCGGTGCTTCCCGAATAAGATGAAGCTATAAACAAAGTGTCCTCACAGAGGCACTTTGGAGGAACATACCCGTTATAAAAACAAAATGGTATCGAGCAGGCATTTAAGGCCCAAAACATATGAGCCGAAAGCGCCGACCCCCCCATCCCGCAGAAAACTATATTTTTGATTCCTTTATAGCTCTCGGGGATTGAAATTTTTTCTGTAAATGTTGATTCAAATTGGGCGGGAATCATCTTTATGGATTCAAAAACCGGCCCATACTTTGAATTTTGTAATTTTTCTAAAATATTCGGCATAATAACTTCACCCTAGTTAATGCTTAATATTATTTTATTCTTTTTGAAGCCCGTTGTCAATCATAATTCAGGACCCAAAACCGGCCTAAAATTTAATTATCCCGGTTTATTGCGCCCATTGGACAGCTGGCAATTATATCACCCATTTTTTTTGCGTCAAGGGTAACATCGCCTTTAAAATTGGCTTTAAAATCTTTTCCTATCTCAAATATGCCGGGAGCGAGCGCAGCGCAAGTGCCGCAACCAATGCATTTCTTTTTGTCTATCTTGACTTTGTTCATACTTTTGATGATTTAAAGTTTTAAACTCTGCTTATAATTTTCAATCGCCGCCCTAAGAGCCTGATCGCCCAAAACCGAACAGTGCACTTTTATGTCCGGCAAGCCACCTAAGCGTTTCATAATATCCTGCGGCCTGATTTTTAGTGCTTTTTCTATTTTTATCCCTCCTTTTTCAGTTATCATTTCTGCCAATGCCGAGGTGGAAGCTATCGCCGAAGCGCAACCGAATGTCCGCCACCGGCAGTCAATAATTTTTCCAACCTTCTTATCAACTTTAATCCAAAATTTCATCATATCCCCGCATGCCGGGGAACCAACTGCGCCCTCTCCGTCAGCTTTAAATTTTTCCTTATCTTTTAAAAATTTATAGGGTTCAAAAAAATGTTTCTTTACAATCTCCGTGTAGAACCATTCTTTTCCTCCTTTATTTGATTTGATATCGGGTGATGATTTTTTCATAGAATATAAGCTATAAAGATGATACTTCCCTTAATTTTTCAACTATCCCGGGCAAAATTTTTATGACATAACCAATATCTTCCCGAGTTGTTTTCTTCCCCAAGGTAAGCCGCAAGCTAGAGTGCGCCATCTCATCATTTAATCCGATAGCCAATAAGACATGCGAAGGTTTTAATGACCTTGAACTACAGGCCGATCCCGTGGAAGCGTAGATGCCCTTGCTGTCCAAGTACAAAACCATCGCCTCCCCTTCTACTTTTGGAATAGAGAGATTGGCATTATTCGGCAAACGTTTTTTAGGATCGCCATTTAAAAAAGCGCGGGGAATTTTTTTGATAATTCCCGATATAAGCGCGTCGCGAAGCTTGGAAATCCTTATATTCTCTTTTTCTTTTTCACTTTGCGCCATCTCTAAGGCTTTCGCAAGCCCTATTATAGACGGCACATTTTCAGTTCCGCTCCTTATGCCTTGCTCCTGGCCCCCTCCGTATATTAATGGCTGGAGGTTTATTCCCTTTTTAACATATAAAACGCCAATGCCTTTCGGACCATAGATTTTACTCCCGTTTATAGTCAAAAGGTCAACTCCTAATTTCACTGTATCCAAATCCAAAGCTCCTGCCGCCTGGCAAGCATCGGTATGAAAGCTTGGAAAAGCTGTTTTGTTTTTTTGCCGGTGCTCCCGGATTATTTTGGCGGCTTCTTTTATTGGCTGTATTGTCCCTATCTCGTTATTGGCATACATAATACTCACCAAAACCGTGTCCGAACGCAATGCTTTTTTAAATTCTTCTAATTTTATAATCCCCATCTTATCAACCGGAATATAACTCACCTCGAAACCTTCTTTTTCCAGCGCTTTGCAGGCGTCTAAAATCGCGGGGTGCTCAATTTTTGAAGTAATAATATGCTTTCCTTTTTCTTTATTAGCCCTGGCCGCGCCCAAAATCGCCAAATTATCCGATTCCGTTCCCCCGCCGGTGAAAATAATTTCCGCAGACCGGCAATTTAAAATTTTTGCAACCGCAAAACGCGCCGTTTCAATTGCATCCTTGGATTTTTTACCAACAGAATGAAAGCTGGAGGGATTGCCATATTCATTATAAAAATACGGCGCCATAGCATTCAAAACTTCTTTTCTTAAATAAGTTGTTGCGGCATGGTCCAAATAAACATGTTTCATACAATTTTTATCTTCTCCAAACTTTTTGTTAATTCGGATTGTATTTTCGGCCAGATACTTTTTGCCGGGCATTTGCGCGATACTGCGCATCCGGAACTTTTTCCGGCGCAAGACACCAAATTGATAGGCCCTTCAATAGCGAATATAACATCCGCCATTGAAATATTTTTCCGCGCCAGCCTGTATCCCCCCGCAGATCCGCGATAAGATTCTAAAAGGCCGGCTTTTTTTAATTTTTGGGCAACTTGCTCAAGATAACCGTAAGAAATTTTTAAATAATCGCTCACAAAACTCAAAGGCGTGGCAGTTTTTCCTCCCTGCTCTTCTATAAAAGTTAAAAGCATAACCGCGCTGTGCACTTTTGAAGAAATTTTTACAAACGGTTTCATTTTTTTAAGTATTTTAATTTCCACCCTTCTGTAATTCCTACTTAACGAGTAGGAATTACCTTCAAAAGACAAATCCTTATTCAGGATGTTTATATTTAAATGCTACTATATTTTATTAACGCTGTCAAATTCCTACCTGTTAGGTAGGAATTACTCGGTAAATTAAGCGGGTTTTATGCCCGAAAAAATTATTCTCCCTCAATTTCTTTTATTATATACTTCCCCTCTTCGCCGAGTTTTTTAATATCAAATTCCGCGCCGCGCGCTATTGTCCCGTTTGACAAAAGAACCAAGTTAAACCTTAAATTATCAGTCCCAATCTCCACCTCGTGCTCGATTATCGGCCCCAATTCAACCCAAACTTTTCTAACTTTTTTAAAACCATTCGCCGCCGCAAATTCTAAGACTTGTTTTATGATTTTATCCGCCAAATGAAGATCGTGCATATTAATGCGTTGCGCAACTGATGCAGGGGTCGTAAACACGGACCAACGACTTTATTTTTAAAACCCTCTCCTCGTCTTTTAAAGTTGCAAGCTGGGGAATATAAATTTTTAATGAATGGTCCAGGTCATTCAAAAATTGGGCCGTTGGAGTAATTATATTACAATCAACAATCTTTCCGCTTTTATTAATTTTATAAAAATGCAAAAGCGTGCCGCGCGGGGCGTCCACCGAGCCCACGCCTTCCCCCGCCCGCAAAACTATCTTTTGGCGGATCTCATGGGGAATTTTTAAAGAAGATAACTTTTCTAAAATATTTTTTATCTCCTCTATACAATGGATAATTTCAATTGATTGCGCAAAAAGGTTATAAAATGGATTTGACTTTACTTCTTCCGGCATTTTTTTAAATAGCTTCTTTGCCGCCGGATTTAAAAGCTCGTTTTGATTTAAAATTCTCGCCAAAGCTCCAACTAAATAATGCCGTTTATAAAGGCTGGTTTCTTTCACAACGCTTTTTGGCCTTTGTAACTCTTCAATGGATTTATAAAATTTTTGGAGGGATAAATCCAAACCCTGGCCGGAGATAATATTATCGCCGCCATAAAAAGAATATTCACCGGCCTGCGACGAAGAGATTGGCCGCAATTCAACCTCTAATTTTGGAAATTTTATTTTTTCAATAAATTTATGGGAGTCTTTCGCCTTTTCCAATATATTATCGCACTCAGATAAAATTTCTTGCAATTTTTTCTTTTCCGGCAAAACTTTAAATCCGCCGACTTCCGTGGCAATCGGATGCACCGAACGCCCTCCGACAACGCGCATAACTTTTACTGAAAAATCCCTGACTTTAAAAACCATTTCCAATTCTTTGGGGTATTTTTTAATTATATTAAAATCATTTGTATCACCCAGAAAATCAGGGGCCGAGAGGAGAAAAACATGAAGCGTATGCGATTGGATAATTTCACCCAAAAGCAATAATTTCCTAAATAGTAAAACCGTATCATCCGGTTTTACTCCAAGCGCCGCCTCAATTGCTTTAATGGCGGCGAGATTGTGCACTACGGGGCAAACGCCGCAAATACGCGATGTGATAATCGGCGCGTCCTCGTACGGCCTGTTTCTTATAATTCCCTCAATTAACCGAGCGCCTTCCAGCACGTCAGCAAAAGCTTCTTTAACTTGTCCGTCAAAGAGCTTTGCCTCAAAACCCATATGGCCCTCAATTTTATCTATGTGGTCAATGCGGATACGCATAATTATTTTTTTATTTTCTTTTCCAACCTGTCTTTAATGCCAAATATTTCCAAAATTTCTTCCCTTCTTTTTTTTCCGACCTGTTTATCAATTAGTTTAAACAGGCTTTTAAAATTTGCGCCCTCATAAAATCCGCGGCAGCCCTCGCAGGGCATCCGCGATTCCAGGCACACGGCGTTACAACCTCCTAGAGTAATCGGCCCGAGGCAGGGCTCGCCTTTCTGCAACAAGCAAGGAAAACCTCTTCGTTGGCACTCATAGCACACAGCCCTTTCTTGGATCCTGGGGATTTTTCCCGATATTAAATCAAAGGCAATTCGTAAAAATTCTTCCGGATTAACAGGGCATCCCGGCACATTATAATCAACTCTAACTAAATTTTTTATATCTTCAATTTCAAAATTATCAATTTCTTTATAATTTTTATAAACCGCTTTGGCGAGCTTTTCTTTCCCCCGATAATTTTTTATTTTATGAATGCCTCCAAACTCCGCGCAGTTCCCTAAAGTCACCAGAATTTTTGCATATTTGCGAATCTTTTTCAGCATCTCTAAATTAGCGGCAGTTATCGCGCTTCCTTCAATAAAAGCAACATCCCAATTTTCAAATTTTATTGGAGCGTCTTCTAAAAGACGAAACTCAACAATCTCTGCCTTATTTGCCAATTTTAAAAACTCCCGCGGATATTCGGATATAGCGTTCTCACATCCTTCACAGCAAGAAAGAGAAAAAATTCCAATTTTTGGCTTTATAGCCTTCATAGATTTGCTAAATGCAAGTTTATTGTTGTCCATTTTTTTAAATTTTCCAAATCTTTTATGGACAGCACTTCGCAAAATGAGCTCCAATGGAAAGAGACCCAATCCCCGATTTTTACGTCCGTATCTTTAAATTCATAAAAAATATCCTTTAAAACCAACTGGCCGAACATCAACTTTCCTTTTTCAAAAATTATCGGTTCGTATAAAACTTTTATAATTTTATCTTCCACCAATTTCACTTCCCCCCAGCCAATCCGGCATTCATCCATTTGATAAAGCACGTGAGGATTTTCCGCCTGCGACGGGTTTTGCCAAACATTAAAGACGTGGAAGGAATGATGGGCGTTCGCGCCCGCTCTTATCTTTTCTTTTAAAACACCTAGCTCTTCCGTTTTAAATTTTTTTTCAATGGCAAAATTCGTTGCCAAATGGCTATAAAAATCTTTCCCCCCGCTCCGTCCCAAAAGGTCATTTCCTACCCAATAAGCCTCACCCACAACAGGTAAAAAAGGATCTGCGGTTTTTCCCATTCTAGCAATGTAATCCAAATACGGAAAAAGGCATTCAAAATTTTTTAAAATTTCTTCCGCGCCTCCGTCAGAAAAACCGGCTTGTAAGTATTCTCCCAGTTCTTTGTTTTTATCCGGTCCGCAAAAATTTAATTTGTTAGGACGGAAAGCATACTTGGCGGAGACCAAAAAATTATTTTTCATAATATTTTTTTATCTCCTCCGCCTCTTTTCCAGAAATTTTTTTTAAAGCCAAATCGGCATTCACAAGAACCCAATCACCGGGCGCCAAGTTGGGCACAAGCGCAGTTTTTATATCAAAACTCTTTCCTTCCGCTTTTGCCAATCCGTTATCTACGGAAATAATCTTTACGGGATAAGTAAGACACATAAAACTATAATAAGCTATACGCCAGAAGCGTGTAAAAAATGCTTAAAACTTACCACTTACAGCTGGACATTCGCTTCGTTTAACATTTTTAAAGTAAACACCGGCCCGTCTTTGCAAACATAATAAGGCCCTAAGGCGCAATGCTGACAAACCCCAACTCCGCAATGCATCCGGCGTTCCATTAGTAAATAGGTAGCTTCCGGCCGGCATTTTTTTCCTAAAGCCGCAATGCAAAATCTATACATTATCGGCGGCCCGCACATTATGACGGCAACGTCCTCCGGAATTTTAGCAGTCTTTATCAAATCGGTTATAATACCCCTTCGAAATTTATTGGTTTTTGGATTTTCTAAAATTATTTTTACGTCAGCGGACTTCGCCCATTCCTCTTGTTCTTTTCTAAATAATATATTTTCTTCCGAGCGGGCTCCGTAAAAAAGTTGAACGCCTTTTTCTTTATGCAATTCTCTTTCAATAATTTCTTTTATAATCGGGCGGACTGTTACAAAACCGCATCCGCCTCCTAAAAACAAAATATTTTTAGCGCCCAACTTTGCCAGGTCATTAAAGCCGTTTCCCAAAGGCCCGCGGACTAAAACTTCGTCTCCTTTTTTTAAGTCAGCCAATTTTTGCGATAAACCGCCGACGCGGCGGATGCAGAATTGGAAAAATTTTGAATTTAAAGGCGATGAACAAATATCAAAAGGCGCTTCTCCCCAACCCGGCAATCCGAGCATAGCAAATTGCCCGGCGCAAAATTTTAATCTCCCCCATTTTAACTTTAAAGTCAAAACCGAAGAATTATCCGCCTCGGAATATGCGTCAATTACTTTGGCAGTTTTTGGAAGATAATTATTCATAGTCTCATTACTCGCCGGTTACTTTTTGAGTAATCTTTTTATATTTTTTTGAATATCAATCCCCACCGGGCACGCCGCGGTGCAACGTCCGCAACCGACGCATCCCGGCAATCCATATCCATGGGGAACTCTTACGAATTTATGATAATACCAAAAAAATATTTTTTCTTTTGGATCATTTAAAAATTTATGGCCGCTTGGCTCGCCCGCTTTAGGGGGCGGCCCGGCAATCCGCGTAAAATCATCATAAAAACAATTTCCCGAACATCTTTCCATCTTTTTTTCCGGACCTGTGGCTGATTCAAGGTCAAAACAATAGCAGGTTGGGCAGACGGTTGTACATTTTCCGCAAGCCAAACAAATCTCTCCTATCTCATTCCAGATCTCCGCCCCTTTATTTATCATTTTCTTAATTGCAAAAACTTTTTCATCCTTTTTCCTTTGGGAATATTTTATTTCTTTAAACTTTAATCCGCATTTTTTTAAAATTCTCGCGCCCTTTTTACTTCCCGCATAAAAAATCGGGTTTTCTTTGGATTCAATGAAAATATCAAAGGGTGTTTCTTCCAAGCTGACAAATTCAAAAAAATCATTTTTAAAATTTTTAAGCGCGGGGGAAAAACCAACGATTAAAATATTTTTTCTGTTTTTCTGATAATAAACATCATCTTTAAAAACTGTGTCGCATATTTCTAAGGCTTTTAAATCAACAATATTCATTCCAAAAAGAGCTTTTTTGTTTTTCGAAAATTTTGGCGCTCTAATTTTTTTTTCAAAATTTAAAATTGTTTCGCGCGGCGGCATTAAAAAATATTTCCACGATTTTCCCGTTATTGTTCCTAATAAATCTTTTGATGGCGGATTTTCTAATTCTGAAATAAAAATTTCTTCATCCTTAATTTCCGGACAAAAAATTTTATATTTTTCTTTTTTTATCTGCAAAAAAATTTTTGACAACAGATCCTTTGCCATATACATTATTATACCACAAATAAAAAATTATTTTTGTATGAAAAAAGCGTCTTGTGTGAGACGCTTCGTGCCCGAATTGGGCTAAGAACTATTGCTTTTGGGAAAGGATTTTGGTGTCAGGCGGGAGGAGTGGCGGTACTGGACCGGCTTTTATCCAGGAAAAGACTTCTTGGACTCGAGCGAATTCGCTCTCGGTGAGACCGCTCCAGTAGAGCGACACTTCCGCTCGGGCCGTATGCCAGGCGCCAAGCTCGGGTGTGCCGAACGGATCAGCGATCCCCTGCCCAACGCCGCAGAGCGAAGACCCGGACAGAACCCGAATCTTCACGAGGCTGGGTGGGACCGACCCATTCTCCTTGAACGTGCCCTGCAAAATGCTTTTCAGGGCGACTACTTCATTCTCGCAGTCCAGACCCATCTGACCAACTTGAATGAGGCCGGAGATCGCCGCGGGCATCCGAATCTCGGACGTTGCGACGGGCTTGGCAGAGATTGCCGTGGTAGCGCAGCCCGCAAGGCTGAACATCACCATTCCAACGATGCCTGCGAGCGCAAGCGCGCACAGAATCGCTCCGACCCTCTTGGCCTGCCGTTCCCAAGCCATCTGTTGCTGAAGCTGCCTGCGAACCTTCTGCCATCCCTGCTCATAATTCATGTTCATCTTTCTCTCCTTTTGTTCCTCCAAATGCTTTTAGCTTTGGAGGGTTTCGCCCTCCAAAAGCCTTAGCCGGAGGGCTTGATTTTTAAGAACAAATCCTTCTGCACAGATAGTAGCATATTTTAACTATTTTGTCAAGACCCTAAGTTAAAATATTGGCTAAATTTAAATAAAATATCAAAAAGAGCGCTCTTGCGCTCTTAAAATGCGGATGAAAATATACACAACGGCCCCAAAACCAACTCCTCCGGCAACATCGATGATTGCATGTTGCTTTATTAATATTGTTGAAATACTTATTAAAATAGCGATTAACCAACTTATCCATTTAAGCTTTGGACAAAAATAGCCATTGGTAAAACTTATGTAAACTGACGAGCTTACATGAAGAGACGGAAAAAGATTACATGGTCCGTCTACCGTATAAATAGCATTAAACAGCCAGCCTGCAAATCCGGCTAAATTATGCTCCGGCCTTTCAATCCTTGTTGGCAAAGTCATAAAAATAGCCAAAGAAACCGCAATTAGAACCGAGTAACCAAGAATAACGTCTAAAAAATCTTCATATTTCTTAACTGTAAAAACCGGAGAAACTAGCAACGGGTACACAAGAACATAAAAATAGACAAATCCCGGAACAAATGGAATATTTTTTTCAAAATCAAAAGAAATTTCCCATGCTCCCCAAAGCAAACCAACCCAATTAGACATTAAATAGCCTAAGCCGCCTAACGCTCCGATTACAGACGTTAAGATAATTCTTCTCCCTATTTTTTCTGGCAAAGAGCGACCCTCCTTCACATTAACAGCTAAAACTTTAATATATTAAAAAGTTTTTTGCAAATAAAAATTCCCGCCAAGCGGGAATAATCTATCTTCTTCTTAATGCTGACAAAATGTTTTTATTCTCTTGATTGCGCATGCAATTTTCTACCGTAACCATTTCTCCGGGTTCCAAATTGCTTGCCCTAAAAAGGTAGGAAAAAGCATAAAACCTGCAAACATCTTCACTGTGCGAAAGAAGGCCCAATAAATATTTGCGCGCAGTTACAGAACCGCTGCAATCTTTTAATGCCAGCCCGCCTATGCATGAAAGCAATGAGCTTAAAGGTATGTTCGCAGAACCGGGGCTGATCAATTCTCTTTCCGCCAAATCAATCAATTCCTCCAGCGTGAATCTTGACTCCATTCCAATACTCCTAAGAAAAATTCTCATAAAAAACTTTCTCCAGAAAGATAACTTTACCTACAATTATTTGGACAAGAGAGAAGCGATTAAACTCGGGAATATCATATTCCTTCGCAACTCCTCGGATAAACTCCTCTTCGTAACCTCCGGTTATATCATACGCCCACATATCGGGTGTAACTCGACCGACAGGGGTGATTTGATTTTTTTTCAAAAAAACATCAAGCTGTCCAATGCGGATACTTTCTCGGCCGCGACAGAGATCCAAGTGCACACGTTGAAATTCTGTTTCTGGAATAAAAGGAGAGAGTATAACGCACTTTTCCAAAGGAAGCATAACCAAAACCTTTTCGCCGAGCTTCAATTCTTTTAGCCAAAAGGGGCTCCAAAGTCTAACTGCAAGCTGCAAAAGCATCTTCACTCCTTTCTAAGAACTTTTTATATCCTATACCAATATAAAAAAATGTCAATACATAAAAAGCACGTTATTTAACGTGCTTTTTAAAATACGATTTCTTAAATTTATTCAAGAGACTTAAACACGTACATTAACACTAATCCGATTAAAAACATTCCAAAAGACGGAAGAAACTTTGCCATCTTTCCTTCTTTTTTTATTTCGGGCAAAAGATCTGCGGCTGCAATGTAAATAAATCCTCCGGCGGCGAGAGGAATTAAAAATGGAATAAATTTATCAGTAACCCCCAAGCTCCATCCTATCAATCCGCCCAATATTACCGTCGAAGCGGAAATATAATTTAAGGCCAGCGCTTTGGTTTTCTTAAATCCCGAATAAATAAGCACGCCAAAATCGGATATTTCTTGCGGAATCTCGTGGAGGCCGACGGCAATCGTGGCGGCAATGCCCAAATTTATATCAGCCATAAAACTGGCGGCAATTATCAGACCGTCAATAAAATTATGAATTCCATCACCCAACACGTTTAGATATCCAAAAGTGTGCACTTCACAATGCCCTTTGTGGCAATGCCGCCAATGTAAAAATTTTTCAACTAAAAAGAAAATAGAAAATCCGAGCAATATTACAGCGTAAGGGAAAAGTGTTTCAGAGCCTTCTACCGCCTCGGGAATTAAATGAAAAAAAGCTCCCCCCATAAGAGCCCCGGCGGAAAGGCCAACCAATAAAATCAAAATTTTATCCAGCTTTTTAGAATTAACGAATAAGGTAAAAATACCTATTACAGAAATCAAGCTAATAACAAAAGTTCCTCCCAAAATCCACAAGATCGTCGCCATAAATATAAAGATTTTAATTTAAACCTCCCTTAAAGAATTATAACCTGAATTTAGCATTTATAACAAGGTTGGATTAAAATCAAAAAAGAGCTCCTTGGGGCTCTTTTTTGATTTTATTTACTTTTTTCAGGCTTTGAGTCGGGTTTATTTTTTTCGTGGATAAAAAATTTTGCCTCCTGTACCATTTTATGAGCGGCTTGAAAATCCAAGAAAGCCTCTCCATATTTTCCGGCTTCCAACTTTTTCTTTCCTTCGGCAAGTTTATTTTCAGCCTGCAAAATTTCTTCCTGGGCTTTTTTTAAATCATCGCCGGACAAGTTTTTATTTTCAATAAATTTCTTAACTTCCTCTATTTTATTTTGCGCCGCCGCCAATTTATTTTCGGCCGCAGATTTCATATCAGCTCCGTTGTCCTGCGCTATTTTTTCTTCAAACTTTTCTCTGGTTTCGCGTATTTTATCAGCCTGCTCTTTTATCTTTTCAGAAAATTTTTCATCCAATTGCGCGCGGTTCTCAAGTTTTTTTACCATTTTATTTATATTTTTTTCATGCGCCTCAAGTGAATTTTCCATTTTTGTAGCTAGACCGGCCGCAGTTCCAACCTTACCTTTATTTTTCAAATCTTCTATTTTTGAATTCGCGATGCTAACGCTGTTTTTTATTTTTTGTTCGGCTTTATTCTTTGCTTCTTCAGTTAGTTTTCCCTCATTGTATAATTTTTCAATTTCGTTTAAGCGGCGTTCGACGAGGGAAGTTTGCCAAGCGGCGCGGGTCTTATCCGAAAGCATAGCAAGACCGCGAACATTTTCAGTTAAATTTTTTACAGGGTAAAGCGTATCCCCGGGAAGAGATTTTTCGGCCGCTAAAGCGGTCCCCCCTCCGATAAGCAATGAAAGCAGTACTAAAATAGGCATAGGTTTTAAAATTAATTTAAGCTTTGGAAGCGGATTGCCATCTGCCCGCCTCTGTAATAAGAGACGCAAGAAACCCGGTTTTCTTACAGGGTGAAGCGATATAAAATCAGCAAGTTCATTCCTTATGATTTTTTTATCATCCGGCTCAAGGCTGATTTTTTTAAAATCTTCAAAATTAAATTCCATATATTTTTTTAAGTTTTTTTATACTGCGGTTAAGTTGGACCGAAACGGCGTTTTCGGATTTTTTAATTATTTCTCCGATCTCTCTTGGAGAAAATCCATCCAAATATTTCATTATAATTATTTTTCTGTCGGCTTCTTCAAGCTTTTCTAAAATCCTAAACAACTCTTCCATTTGGGCGGCTATTTCCGTTTTGCGCGCTTCTACTTTAAACGGCTCTGCTCCGGTTTCCAGAAGTTCGTCCAAAGAAACGGCTTTCTTCTTGCGATATTCATCTATAATTAAATTGTTGGCAGTCCGATAAACAAAGGCTTTCAAATTTTCTACTTTTTTACCCCTATAGATGTATTCCCAAACTTTTTTAAAAGTCTCCTGCACCAGCTCTTTTGCCCTTTCGTAATCGGAAATTCTAAAATAGCAATGGCGGAATATCGCATCTGCCAGCTCATCATAAATTTGCAAAAACTCATTTTCCATAGCGCCATTTTTTTCTTTTAGTTCCATATTATATGACGTACATAAGGTAACTTTCTTACATGAATAGATAACTTTAGCAGAAAAATAGCCCATTGTCCAGATTCTGTCCTTTCCCAAAGAAAAAACCCGAGATAAAACTCGGATTTTTTCTTTGGGGTGGCTACTGGGAGTTGAACCCAGGCTAGTGGGACCACAACCCACTGTTCTACCGTTAAACTATAGCCACCATGGTAGCTGGGGAGGGGGTCGAACCCTCGACCTTGGGCTTATGAGTCCCACGCTCTAACCAACTGAGCTACCCAGCCATGTGCCTGCACCGCGAAGCTCTTGGCAATCCAAGAGCGAGGTGGTGTCCCCGAGAGGAATTGAACCTCTATATCCAGCTTAGAAGGCTAGTGTTCTATCCATTGAACTACGGGGACAAAATAATACAAAAACTCTTTTTATTTTACGAGAAAAACTGTAAATTGTCAATGCTTTTTGGTTTTCCCCTATTTTTTGCTCTTTTTATTATGAAATTTGGCGTGTGTTTCGCGTAAATGCTTGTCAGTAATATGGGTATAAACTTGCGTTGTTGTAATAGATGAGTGCCCCAGCATCGCCTGCACGGAACGGATGTCGGCATCATTGGATAAAAGGTCGGTTGCAAAAGTATGACGCAAGGTATGCGGGGTAACTTTTTTTGCAATTCCCGCCAAGCGCGAATATTTTTCAACAAGGCGCTCAACACTCCTTGTCGTCATCGGATCCTCATCACGATTAGCGGCGCCGGAAGCCGCCTTATCCATCCGCACAAACATCCAAGGAGAAACATCAATTCGGCGATCCAAATATTCTTTTAACCATTTTGACGCTTCTTCCGACAAAAAAACCACGCGCAATTTTTTGCCTTTTCCCCGGACAGTAAATTCAACCGGGCCGTTTTTTCCTCTTTTTAAATTTATTTCATTTCTCTTTAAGTGGCAAAGCTCGGAAACGCGAAGCCCTGCAGAAAACAAAACTTCTAAAATAGCTTTGTCACGCAAATCGCCAATCTTTGGCTTGCTATTAGTCCCCGAAAGGGGCGCCGCCAAAAGCCGTTCCACTTCGGGATTTTCCAAAAAGCTCACCTCGCGCTCGGGCATTTTTGCAAGCTCAATTTTTTCCGGCGCCAAACTTTTTATATCGCGTTTGGCTAAAAATTTTAAAAACGAACGTAAGGCTATTAAGTGATAATTCTGTGTGCTTTTTTTCAAAAGCTCCCCATCTTCAGATTCTAAACGATTTAAATAAATTCTATACCTGTTTATTAAAAGCAGGTCTATATTTTTCGGATTTAGAGCTGCAGTATATTTTTCCACTCTTGTCACCCAATCAAAAAATCTAGTTAGGTAAAAACGGTAATTTTCTATGGTATTTGCGGACCGGCCTTTCTCCACTTCCAAATAAGCCAAAAAATCTTCCAAATATTTATTCTTCGCTTCAGACATATTGTGTAAATTTAGATAAAATTTTTACTTCTACTCTTGACAAAAGCCTTAAAATATGCTATAGTTTACAGTTAATGAAAGTTCTTTTCTAAACAAATCCAAACTCCAAGGAGATTTTCTATGGGCCAAACCCTGGTTGGAATCGCGATACTTTCGGTAGTTGTAGTCGGAGGGCGGCAGTTCTACGTGGAGCAGGGAGAAAGGATGCAATCTGCTTTGAGCGATAACTCGCACGAGATTGCTCAAACAGAAATCTTCTCCCCAACGTCTTCCGGCGCAGAAACTCGCCAGAAAGGAATCAATGTAATTCAGATAGACAGAATTCTCGCTCCGGGCTCCAATGCCTGGAAAATCGTGAGCGGAGCAAGCGGCTGGTCCGGGGTACCGACAGAAAAACTTCTAGCCTCGTGGTACCTGGAGTCCGGGATGAGGCTGGGCGGCGACGGCGGAGGCGCGGGCGGTTATTCGGCTCTGCGGCAAATCGTAAGCAAACAGAGTGAGCCGGCCGAACGGCACCGATGGCACCGATTCAGGGCAAATGAGCAGGATCTGCTGTTTATTTGCCAATATTGCGGCTACGACTGCAATAATATCCAGGGTTCCTCCACCGGCGCCTTGGGACCGATGCAGTTTCAGCCATCAACCTGGATGGCGATGCTTCGAGGAAGCGGGGCTGTAGATGGGGATGGCGACGGAAAAGCGTGCCCCTTGAGTCTCGCCGACGCGATGTACACGGCCGCGAAAAAGCTCCAAAAAGACTACGAACACTCTAATTCCTGGAACTTGGCGGTTCTGGAATACGCCGGAGGAAATTGCGCGAGAAATCGCGCCTATGTCCGGCGGCACAACCGCCTTGAAGCGGCTTTCACGAAATACGTCCAAAACCTAATGCAAAGTTCTTAGTTCCTTCTTTGCCTCTGGCCTTTTCGGCAGGGGCTTTTTTATTGCAATAATATTATACGACGCAAAAGACAAAATGCCAAAAAGGATGCGCAAAATTGACAAAATCCCTCCTTTATGCTATACTATAGTCAAATAAGTCCTCACTTATTTTGTAAAATAACACGTTCATCTCGGTTTAACGATAATTTCAGATAATTAACGTTATACTGGGGGATACGATACGTCTATGTTGGATAAAAAATCCAAAGAAAAGGTCATAAAAAAGTTTCAAACCCACGGGTCTGATACCGGCTCTGCCCAAGTGCAGATTGCCATTTTGACCGAGGAAATAAGACAGCTTACAAAACATTTGCAAGCTCACAAAAAAGACAACTCCTCAAGGCGCGGGCTTATCCGCAAGGTAAACGAGAGACATAAGCTCTTGCAATACCTCTCCCGCGAAGACAAAAAAACTGCGGATACCATTAAAGAAGATTTGAAAATTAGATAAACGGAAAACTAATGAACTAGAAACGGAGGAACTCCTCATCTCTTTTTTATTTATAGTTCATAAGTTTATACGTTCTTAAGTTTTTTTATGATAAAACACCCATACCAGCGCGTGGCGGTTTTGATTGATGTTCAAAACCTTTATTATTCCGCGCGCAACCTCTATAACGCCAAAGTTAATTTTGGCAATATCGTAGAGGATGGCGTCGCCGGACGCCAGCTGACTCGCGCCATTGCGTATGTAGTCAAAACAAAAACCGGCGAAGAAAAACCATTTTTTGAAGCTTTAGGAAAAATTGGCATTGAAACAAAGGAAAAAGAATTACAAATATTTTTTGGCGGCGCAAAAAAAGCCGATTGGGACGTTGGTCTCGCGGTTGACGCCATTGTTTTTTCCGAAAAAGTTGATACCATAGTACTTGTAACCGGCGACGGCGATTTTCAGCCGCTCGTGGAATATTTGAAACGGAAAGGAGTCTATGTGGAAGTAATGGCTTTTAAAGAAACAGCTTCCTCAAAAATAGTTGAGTCATCCGACGCTTTCACTGATTTATCAGGCAATAAAGCGCGTTATCTGATCGGCAATAGGACCATGCTTGCCAAAGATGAAGAAACTCCAAAAAGTGGAAATGGATTTAATGGAAGTTCTAAAAAATTCTCGTTTTCCCCGGAAGATAAAAAAAACGAAGATGAGAGGCCGAAAAGGACCAATTCCCCCGAAGCAAGAAGCAGACGCGGAAGGCCGAGAATCCCATTATCTTCAATAAAATAAATTTCTAATGTCCCCGACGTCCATAATAGGAAGCCGGGGCAATTAGCAATTTAAAAATTAAAATAATTAATGCTTGATGGCGAAACAGTAAGATCTTGAGCGATCCTTCTTTAATAAATGAAGGACAAGTCAAGGTTCTGTGTTTCGCCACCAAGAAAAAAATGACTATGTCAAAAGATGTAGAACGTTTTGAAATAGAATGGGGTGGCAAACCTCTTAAGGTGGAAATCGGGAAAATCGCCAACCAAGCAAACGGCAGTTGCCGCGTGCAATATGGCGAGACCGTAGTTTTAGGCACAGCCGTAATGGGCGCGCCAAAAGACGTCGATTTCTTCCCTCTTACCGTGGAGTACGAAGAAAAACTCTACGCCGCAGGAAAAATAAAAGGTTCACGTTTTATAAAACGTGAAGGAAAAGCGACCGATGAAGCTGTTTTGTCAGCTCGCGTTGTCGATCGCGGAATCAGACCGCTTTTCAATAAGAAGATGAGAAATGAAGTCCAATTAATTGTGACTGTTTTGGCTGTTGACGGTGAAAATGATCCTGATGTTCCGGCTATTATCGCCGGCTCTTTAGCGTTATCAATCTCCGACATTCCATGGGACGGTCCGCTTGGCGGCGTTAGGGTTGGAAAAATAGACGGCGAGTGGGTTTTAAATCCTTCTTATGCCGCGCGCGAAAAAAGCACAATGGATATTACCCTTTCCGGAACTTCGGAAAAAGTAATGATGCTTGAAGCCGGCGCAAAAGAAATTGATGAGCAAGATGCTTACGAGGCAATTCTTTTTGGACAGAAACATTTAAAACCGGTGATAAAACTTTTGGAAGAAATCACAAAGAAAGTCGGTAAAGAAAAACTTGCGGTTGAGGCTTTAACGGAAATCGATTCTGAAACCGAAGCTGAAAAAAAAGAAGTTATTGAAAAAGCGAAAACTTTCTTAAAAGAACACGTTGATGAATATCTTTTCTCTTCTCCAAAAGGAACAAAAGATTCCCGTAGAGACGCAAAGGAAGATTTAAAAAATCGCTTGGATGAATATTTAAAAAGCGAAGAAGTTGGAAAGGATAAAAGAAAATGGGCAATGGAAATTTTTGACGATGTCGTGGAAGCCCGCATTGCCGAAGCCGTATTAAAAGAAGGCAAACGCGTTGACGGCAGAAGGCTTGATGAAATAAGGCCGTTGTCAGCAGAAGTCGGATATTTGCCTCGCGTCCATGGTTCCGGACTTTTTGCGCGCGGAGAAACGCAAATTTTGTCAATCGTAACCTTAGGCGCGCCGGGAGATGAACAAACTTTGGACGGAATGGAAGAGAATGGAAAAAAACGATACATGCATCATTATAATTTTCCTCCGTATTCTGTCGGCGATGTTAAACCGCTCCGCGGGCCTTCCCGCCGCGATATCGGACATGGCGCTTTAGCTGAAAAAGCTTTGGTTCCTGTAATCCCCTCCAAAGAAGATTTTCCATATACTATCCGCGTTGTATCAGAAGTTTTGGGCTCCAATGGATCAAGCTCTATGGGTTCAACCTGCGGATCAACTTTAGCATTAATGGAAGCCGGTGTCCCAATAAAAGCGCCGGTTGCCGGCATTGCTATGGGCTTAGCCTCTGATGAAAAAGGGAATTATAAAATTTTAACCGACCTTCAAGATATGGAAGACTCGCAGGGCGGTATGGATTTTAAAGTCGCGGGGACTCGCAAGGGCATTACCGCAATTCAAATGGATACTAAAACTAAGGGCTTGACCAAAGATATTATTGAAGAAACTTTAAATCGCGCCAAAACAGCCAGAATGCAAATTTTGGACGTGATGGCGGAGGCAATAGCCGAACCTCGCCCGGATCTTTCACCTTATGCCCCAAGAATTGAAATAATCCATATTAAAGTTGATAAAATTCGCGAGGTCATCGGACCTGGAGGAAAAGTTATTAATGAAATTATTGATAAAACCGGCGTACAAATCGACATTGAGCAGGATGGTACGGTTTTTGTAACCTCTGCCAATGCGGAAGGTATGGCAAAAGCCAAAGAAATGATAAATGCCATTATTGCCGAACCGGAAGTTGGAAAGATTTATCGCGGAAAAGTTGTCCGTTTAATGGATTTTGGAGCTTTTGTAGAAATTATGCCCGGTCGCGACGGGCTAGTTCATATCTCCGAACTAGCGCCTTTCCGGGTGGCTCAAGTAACCGACGTTGTTAATATCGGCGATGAAATACCGGTGAAACTTACCGAGGTGGATAGCCAGGGCAGGGTCAACCTTTCTTTGCGCCAAGCGCGCCAAGAATTAGGCGAGCCTCAAGCCGTCCAAAAAGAAGGGTCTTCAGCGAGTTTCGCTCCCCGTGATAGAGGCGACAGAAACGGCCGCGATAGACGCCCGATGCGCAATCGCAGATAAAAAATATAGATTAGAATCCAAAAATCCCCTTTAAAGGGGATTTTTAGGTACAAAAAAAGCCGAGCATACTTATGTTCGGCTCGTTATCTTACAGCCCTAAAAATGAATTTCCCACACAAATCCACACTCAGCTCCAGCCTACCTTCTTTAAAAAGTTCGGTAATTATTTCACATAAAAACGGCTGGCTGACTCCTGATTTGATTTTTCTACTAAGCTGCTCACAAAGCCAATTAACATCTGCATCCGCGGGACCGCGGTTAATACAATCCAAAAGAGCATCTTTTATTGATTCTTTCAATTCTTGAGAGCCTGGAGTCGGAAACTCTGGCATAAGATCATCTCCTCCTCTCCTTGGGTTAACTGAAAATTATCATTTTTTGAAATTATTGTCAAGAATTGTCTAGACTCTGGCACTTATCCACAGATTTTGGGGATAACTATGTGTAAAAGTGGATAATTTTTTAATTTTAAGCATACCTGTTGTGGATAAATATGTTAAAAAGATCGCTTGTTCTTAAAGAATTTCTGTAAATTAACACATTTGCTTCATTGACACAAGGCAAAAAAGATGATATACTATAAGTAGATACAATAATAGAACCTCTAAATTTACTACCTCACCTTCTAGGCGGGCATAGTAACTGGAACTAAGGTTGTATCCTAATAGTTCGTTTGCACAATAGGCCGAAAGGCCAGTTCCTTCAAACTCTCTCACATAGAGAAGATTCAAGAATTTTCCCTCTTCTCTACTATTTTGCTCTCCACACTAAAATAAAAATAAAAACAACAAAAAAGGAAAGACGGAGACACTTGGAGCACCCACTTATATAGGCCAAACGCATGGGAAGCCTATCGGGAAAACTCCAGAAAACGGTAGAGGAGCGTTCATTACTATGCTGAAGGTTGATAATGAGATTGTCTGTCTATATTAGCTCCCTTATAGGGGTTGATACAGACGGACAAGCTCTATACCAATCAGCAATAAGGGCTCTCGCAAGCCATTTAATAATCAAATAATTTGGCTCTGCAGAGCCTTTTTTTATTGGAAAAATTAAAAAATGGCTGACGAAACCACTTAAAACAGACAAACCAAACCAAAGAATAACTATCAAATGGATAAATTAAGTTATTCCAATAAATCAAATTGTTTTTTATATTCAAGGGCCTTTTGAGTTTGTCCCAGGGCACTATAAATACCCGTCAAATTATACAAGGCATTTTTATTTTCGCGGATTGCTAATGATTTTTTAAAATATTCCGTACCCTCATCAACAAATCCCCCGTTTACCAAATAAGCTCCAAGATTATTTAACCCGGTAGTATATAAACCAACCAATTCTTTATTAAAAAATTCTTTATCGAATTTTCTTTCATCTAAAAATTTTAAATCATAATTTTCCCATAAAATTTTATTATTATCCCTTATATTCTGCAGCTCCGGGCTTTCTTTTTTAAAATATATTTTATAAACTATCCCATTTGGAAAAAAATCAAAGTTAATTTTTAAAAAAGAAATTCCATTTGAAACTGAATACGCGCCTTTTTGTAAATTTTCTTTAAGCAAATAAGAAAGGTTGTCTTTAAAAATAAAACCTTTGGCTTCCAGTTCTTTTTTCTTAGATTCTAGATACCAAGGATGCGTGTATAATCTGTCGTCGATAATAACAAGATCGTTTCTTTTTCCTAAAACTTTTTGTTCATACATCACGGCTCCCGAAAGAGTATCTCCCGAAGTAATTAAAATAGACTGTTGCGGGACGGAAGACAAAATATAATTTGATGTATTTTTTACTAAATTATAATTTTGGCGGTTTAAACTATTGAAATTCAACAATAAAATCACAACAGGAAAAACCAAAACCGCGGGAGCATATTTTTTGTTGAAAAAAATTTTTTGCAAAGCAAATGAAATATAAATCGCAACCATTATATAACTCGGAAGAAAGTATCTGTATAAAATTATAATATCCTCGCTGTTGCCGTAGTTCGCCAAAAGAAGAATATTAAAGAATATAACCGAAAGGCCGGAAAAAAACCATTCGCGCCGTTCCTTATAAGAAATAACAACGCCAAATAAAAATAAAAGCAGTCCGACAAACGTTATTTCCCTGTTAAAAATTTTTCCGAGCTCCCTCATCATTAAGCCCAGGGATTCCAGGCTGCGAGTCCCTATTTTTTCAGAATAATCTTGCTGTGTAATATAGCTAATAAACGAGCCTGTGGTTTCGGGGTCGCCCCAATTTAATTCCGGCGATTGGGCCGCCCGAAGCGGAATATAGCTGTAAATTGCGGCGGCAAAAAACAAGGCGATCGAAAAAAAAATAATTATTTTTTTGACGCCCAGGGCTTTTTTATCTTTTATAAAAACAAATAAAAGGGCAAAAGGAATGAATAGTAAAAATGTTAAGTGGGTCCCCGCCCCTATGCCGCAAATAGCCGCTAAAAAATAAAAATAACTTTTTTTCTTTGCCTCTAAAAAATTCAATAAAAAAAATATTGCAAGGGAAAAAAATAAAGCCGTAAACGTATAAACCTGGATTGTGCCGGCGTGCATCCAAAAAGTATAACCAAAAGCCAAAATAGCCGCGGATACAATGCCTGCTAAAAAATTTATTTTTAATTTTTGCGAAATTAAAAAAATAACCCCGATGGTTGCCGCTGCGGAGAGGGCGGAAAAAATATTTAAACGATGCGCAAACTCAATCCAAGGCAAAAGATATGAAAATAATTTTGCCAAAATAATATAAGTTGGAAAGCCGGTTGGATGTGCCACCCCCCAGCTATAAACAGCGGTAGTAATTTCGCCGCTATCGCCCGTATAGACGGATGATGGAGCGGTTGCGATATAAATCACGGCCGCAACCAAAAACATAATTATCGCTGTAATTTTTATTCTCATATACTCAAATCCCTCTTTCTAAAATTAGAAAAAATTAAAATAGCTATTCCCAAAATCAACATTCCATCAGCAATATTAAAAAAAGAAAAATTTAAAACATTAAAATAATCAATAACATATCCAAAAGACAATCGGTCAAACATATTGGACGCTCCGCCAAAAACAATAAAACCATAAGCCGTAACCTGCAAAGTGTAAACGGTTTTAAATTTTTTTAAAAATAAATAAATAAAAAATCCCAAAAAAATCAATCCCGCCAGATTATAAAACGTTCCGGAAATCGGCAAAGAAAACGCGCCGCCGAAATTAGGATAAAATCCAAACTTTAAAAAACCGCCCTCAAGATTAGTTGAGGGGGCGAAGTATTTTAGCAAGCGATCAGAAACAAAAAATAAAATCGGCAACAATAATTTTTTCATATAACATATAGCATTAACATGTGTAATAAAAATGCTGCTATTCTTGTGCGTTACATGTTTTGTGTTACATAGCTAAACTTCCAGCGTGAGATTTTTTTTGCACTCTATGCAAGTTGAAGAAACCGGCCGGGCTAACAGGCGCTTTTCCGCAATTGGTTCGCTGCAAAATTTACAGATGCCATAATTACCTTTTTCTAAGCGACTCAAGGCGGAGTTTACGTCTTCTAGGGCCTTTTCAAGGGTATTCTCCAAAGTTAATAAATTTGTATATTCCGTAACTTCTGCGGCATTCTCGTCCAGCTTATCACCCATATTGGGATAAGAAGCGTTATAATCAGCCCGATTTTGCGGGTCTTGTTCGGCAAAAGCCTTGAGCTCGTTTTCCAAATCTTCCTTTTTTGCCAAAAGCTGCTCTTTTATTTTATCTAAAAAATCTTGCGAAAAAGATGGTTTCTTCATATTCTGTTTTAAAATTAAATAAGCAATTTCTATTGCTTATTTATATTATACAGTAAGCGCAGAGGGGGTCAATATACAAAAAGTTAAAATTATATTTTTTAGCTTTAAAAAATAAATTTTTGCTTAAATTAGATAAAAATTATACATTAGGTATTGACAAATTACTTTAAATATGCTTTAATATGGCTAATAAGAGTCTAAAAACTCAGCCCGGGTGGCGAAACGGTAGACGCAAGGGACTTAAAATCCCCAGCCTGATGGCATGCGGGTTCGACTCCCGCCCCGGGTACTAACGCACATCTTACAACGTTCACAAGGAGAAAAAAGATGATCCGTAATCTGGGTTTCACGAGATGCGCCGAGGTTGATGAATTTGTGGAAGGCCACGACGGTCTCTATGACAACTTCGGCGGAGACAGCTACTGCGTCTCCAGGAACAAGCTCTATCTCGGTTTCGCATACGGAGACGACGGATGCGAGCCTCTCGTGCAAGAGACCGAGGACGAGGCGATGGAACGCTATCTCACAGACTACGAGGAGCTCGACGACTACCTCGGTGGCTACGACGACGAGGACAACAACAAGGATGATGGGCATAGCCTGGAGCGCGCCATAGAAGAGGCGGCCAACGAAGCGCTCAAGCTTCAGGAGTTCTTCCACAAACAGAAGGAGTCCTGCCCCCAGGAAAAGGAGTCCTGCCCCCAGGAAGCGGAAGAGGTTTTGGATATCCGCCAAAAACACTTCAGCTTCGGAGGCGGATATGGTTCTACTGTCCGCCCCGGCAAGAACAGCCGCCGCCCGCTTATCGGCGATCGCGGAGGCAAGTCCATGACAACCTCGTACCTTGTCCAACTGCCGGTAGCCGTGCTTTTGCCGGACGGCCGCAAGTTTCACGTAGCTTAACCATCCAAAGTTCCTTTGGCTTCTGCCGCTTAGCCCATTCCCACTGAGCTAAGCCTTAACCCCGTAATAAACCTGTTGCGGGGTTTTTATTTACAAAGACTATTGACAAAATTTTAACTATATATTAATATTTTTTCAAATAAAAAGAGAGGAGGAAACAATGAAAAAATTTGTTCTTCTTGCAGTGTTTGTGATTATCGCTCTTTTTTCTACAACGAGTTATGCTTATTGGAAGTGTGGCGCTTCATCCCCCTACGCCTTCGGTATTGGTGTAAGTCTATATCAGTCAACAGCGGCGCAAATCGCTTTGCATCAATGCGCTGCGCGCTCGCCGGTTGGCTCTGTCTGCGTCGTTGATTATTGTAATTGGATGTAGACAAATCCCAACCCGCAAATATATTGCGGGTTTTTTTAAAATTTTTTATGCTACAATAATTTATATGCAAAATATTACTATTATAGTTTTAGGAAAATTAAAAGAAAATTATTGGCGCGATGCCGAAACGGAATATTTAAAACGTTTGGCGCCTTTTGCAAAATTAAAAATCATTGAATTACGCGAGGAGCCTTTTAGCGAAAAGGACGCTCTTGAAAAAGTAAAAGAAAAAGAGGCTATAAAAATTTTAAAAACTTTGGAGAAAATAAAAAATCCTCATATTATCGCGCTTGACCAAAATGGCACGGAATTTTTTTCCGAAAAATTTTCCGAGCGGCTATATAAAATCTCCGGCGAAGTCGTTTTTATTTTAGGCGGGCCACTTGGGCTCCACGGCTCAATTAAAAATATGGCAAAAGAACAATTTTCTTTATCGCGCCTTACTTTCACCCACCAAATGGCGCGAGTGATTTTATTGGAACAAATTTATCGCGCAGCCATGATAAAAAGCGGCCGAAAGTATCACTATTAAAATAATAAATGCGAGATTCTTCACTCCCCCGCTTCGATCTTCGAGATTCGCTAGTGTTCTATTGATTTGTAAGCCGGAACTGAGCTGCGCGGCCTATATGCGCCGAGGTTACGCTCTCTGTACCCTCCAGGTCGGCAATCGTACGCGAAAGCTTTAAAAGCCGGTGATAACTCCTGGCTGAAAGATTATAAAAATTACAAACATCCCTAAGTTTTGACTTGGCATCCTTATCCAACTCGCAATACTTGGAAAGCAAATTGTTACCCATCTCGCTGTTTGTAAAAATTCCGTCATTTTTAAATCTTTCTCTTTGTATTTCCCGGCAACGCTCAACTCTTTTTCTAACTTCGAAAGACGGCTCGACAAAAGACTCTGTTTCTAATTTTTCAATTTCAACCGCCGGAACTTCGACATGCAGATCGATTCTGTCTAATAATGGTCCGGAAATCTTTTTCTGATACTTTAAAATCTGCTGAGGCGAACAACTGCAAGTGTGTTTTAAATCGCCATAATATCCGCACGGACAAGGATTCTTCGCGGCCAGGAGAATAAATTTGGCGGGAAATTTTGAAACTCCTGAAATTCTGGAAACTGTAACTACGCCGTCTTCCAACGGCTGGCGTAAATTTTCCAAAACAGAGCGGGAAAATTCCGGAAGCTCATCTAAAAATAAAACTCCCCTATGCGCTAAACTAATTTCTCCGGGGCGAGGGGTTGAACCGCCGCCGATTAAAGCAATTCCTGACGCGGTGTGGTGGGGAGAACGAAATGGCCTTTTTAATATCAAGGAATTTTCTGCCGGCAAAAGCCCTGACACGGAATAAATCTTAGAAACTTCCAGCGCCTCAAGAAAACTCATTTTCGGCAAAATAGAGGGCATTGCCTGCGCCAGTAAAGTTTTACCTCCTCCCGGCGGCCCGGAAAGCAAAATATTATGCCCTCCGGCTGCCGCAACCTCCAGGGCGTACTTGGCCTGTTCTTGTCCTTTTATAAAAGAAAAATCATGGGCATATTTTTCATTTCCAAAATCAAAATTAATACTGTTGGATTTAGATGGCGAGACTTTTTCTTCTCCGCGCAAGAATTTTGCAACCTGGCTCAAACTCTCCATCCCATAAACTTCCAACCCTCCGACTACCGCCGCCTCGCCGGAATTTTGTTTTGGGACAATAATTTTTTTAATACCTTTTTCTTTGGCTAAAAGCGCGCAAGATATTATGCCGGAAACGCCGCGCAACTTTCCGTCTAAAGAGAGCTCCCCTAAAAATAAAGTCGGCTCCGAAGACTCGGGAATAACACCTTTTGAAGTGAGTATGGAAATGGCAATCGGCAAATCATATAATGAACCTTCCTTTTTTATATCCGCCGGCGCGAGATTAACAGCTACTTTTGTGCTGGGAAATTTAAACCCGCTATTATTAATTGCCGCCCTGACCCGTTCTTTTGATTCTTTAATGGAAGCGTCCGGTAAGCCAACAATCAAAAACGCCGGCAAGCCGTTAGAAATATCGGATTCAACTTCAACAAGAATTCCATCCAAACCAATAATCGCGGCAGTTAAAAGCTTTTGCATACTCTCTTGTGTCATTCCCGCGAAAGCGGGAATCTTATTTAATTAAATTAAAATATAAATCTTTGCGCTCATTATTATATTCATCTATAATCTCATCCTTCCAACTTCTATTCCATTTTTTAAGTTGTTTTTCTCTTTGTAATGCACTATTAATATCCGAAGTTATTTCAAAATAAACCAACTTATCTACATTATATTTTTTTGTAAATCCGTCTACTGGTTTATTTTTATGTTCCCAAATCCTTTTAATTAAATTGCTAGTTACCCCGATATATAGAACTGAATTATTTTTGTTTGATGTTATATACACATAATATTGTTTTTCCATAGACGTGTCATTCCCGCTTTCGCGGGAATGACAGAAGGGGGCGGGATTTTCTCCTTTTTTCAGGAGAAGTGATGTATTTATTCTATAAACAAAAGGAGCGCCCGTAAAGGACGCTCCAGTTTTTATTCTTCTTTACATTCTTTATTGCTGCACTTTATTTTTCCGCGCTGATCAATAACCATTAGCGATCCGCAGAGTTTGCATACCTCGCCGGTCGGGCGAGACCAAAGGCCGAAATCGCAATTCGGATAATTTGAACAACCAAAAAATTCTTTTCCGCGCTTAGTTCTCCTTTTGACTATCTGTCCGGTTTTGCATTTGGGGCAAGCTATGCCCGTCTCATCTTTTATCGGCTTCATGTTCTTGCAATTCGGATAATTTGAACAGCCTAAAAATTTTCCGTATTTTCCTTGTTTGACCAACATTTTCGCGCCGCATTTTGAACAAAACTCATCAGACTCTTTTATCTCCGTTTCTTTCTTCTCATCTTTTCCGGCCAGTGGCTTTGTAAATTTGCACTTAGGAAAAGCGCTGCAGGCTAAAAATTTTCCGTATCTGGACATTCTGACCACCATTGGCGAGCCGCATAGCTCGCAAACTTCATCGGTCTTTTCTTCGGCGGCGGCGTTTTTTTTAACTTCTTTATATTTTTCTTCAAGATTCTTTTTGAAAGGATTGTAAAAATCAGAAATAACCGGCTGCCATTCTTTTTTGCCTTCCGCTATTTCATCCAGGTCGTCTTCAACGCGCGCGGTGAACTGGTAATCAACTATTTCCGGAAAATTTTTAACAAGCATATCATTTACCATAAAGGCGATTTCTTTCGGCTCGAATTTTTTATTTTTGTCGCGTTCAATATAATTGCGCGCGATTAGAGTTGAAATAATCGGCGCGTATGTGGATGGGCGGCCGATTCCATGCTCCTCCAAAGCCTTTACCAGGGTGGCGTCGCTGTATCTTTGCGGCGGTTCCGTAAAATGCTGTTTCGGTTCAATTTTTTTAACACCAAGCTTTTCCTCCAATTTTAATTCCGGCAAAATAACCTCGCTGGTTAATGCGCCATAAATTTTTAAAAATCCATCAAAAACCATTATGTTTCCATTGGCTTTAAATTCAGCTTTGCCATTTTTTATATTAGCTTGAGTTTGGCGGAAAATTGCCGCTTTCGCTTGCGTGGACATCGCTCTCCTCCAAATTAAATCGTAGAGTTTATATTGATTTTTATTTAAAAATTCTTTAATGTCGGCAGGAATTCTGTTTGCGGCGGTTGGCCTGATTGCTTCATGGGCTTCTTGCGCGCTTCTGGTTTTTGTTTTAAATTCGCGCGTCTTTTGTTCAACATATTTATCACCAATTTTTCCGGCAATCCAATTTTTTGCCTGTGCGATAAACTTTTCCGACAAAGTGCAGGAATCGGTACGCATATAGGTAATCAAACCCGTAAGCCCGCCTGAACCGATATTTACACCTTCATATAATTCTTGCGCAATCTTCATTGTTTGTTTTGCGGAAAATCCAAATTTTTTATTTGCTTCTTGCTGTAACGCGGAAGTTGTAAACGGAGCCAGCGGCTGCCTTTTTACCAGTTTTTCTTTTAAGTCCGAAATTGCATACGGTTCATAATTTAGATCTGGCATCATCTTATCAACCTCTTCCTTGGATTTTAAATCCATTTTTCCTAAAACTTTTTCGTTAAAAGAATGAAGCTTTGCCTCAAAGTCTTTGCCATCCTTTGAAAAAATCGCTTCTACAGACCAATATTCTTCCGGTTTAAATTCTTTTATTTCGCGTTCTCTCTCCACTATAAAACGGAGCGCGGCGGACTGCACTCTTCCCGCTGATAATCCTTTAGCAACTTTTTTCCAAAGAAACGGAGAAAGCTCATAGCCTACCAGGCGGTCTAAAATTCTTCTTGCCTGTTGGGCGTCAACCAAGTCCATATCAATGGCGCGCGGCTCATTTAAAGCCTCAGAAATTGCTTCATCGGTAATTTCATGAAAACTAATCCTTTTGGCTTTTTCCGGATTAATTCCCATTACACTGCAAAGGTGCCAGGAAATCGCTTCTCCCTCTCGGTCCTTATCAGTTGCGAAATAAATTTCATTAGCCTCTTTTCCCAACTTTTTTAATTCGTTTACCCGTTTTGATTTATCGCGCGGGATTACATAGTGCGGCGCAAAACCATTTTCAACATCAATGCCCATCGCTGATTTCGGCAAATCGCGCACATGGCCAAAAGAAGACACAACCTCATATTGGCCTTTAAGAATTCCGCTGATTGTTTTTGCCTTAGTAGGCGACTCTACTATTAAAAGTTTCATAGCATGTAGCGATTAGCGTTTAGTTGAATTTCTAAATTTAATTATTTTTTCTTCGGGATACCAATATTTTCGTAAGTCCCCGGCTAAAAATATTGAACCGGTAATCAATAGTAAATCATTATTCCCCAATTTCGGCAGTATGTCAAGGAGAGCATCTGTGGCATGGTGTTTATAATATATCTTTTTTTTGCTTGTTTTGGCAAATTTTTCACCGAAAATTTTTTGCCAATCGGCGAAATTATTAGCTTTTCTAAATGGATTTGAAAATCTCGTTAAATAAATATGGTCAAAATACTCCATTAAACAAGAAATGGGGCTTTTTGCTTTTTTGTTTTTAGCCATTGCCAAAATCAGATAGCGTTTGCCATTTTGCGCGAGGCGGCTAATATTTATAAAATCTATAGCGGCTCTAATTTTATCGGAATTGTGCGCGCCATCTATAATTATAAGAGGTTTTTTAGATAAAACCTCTAAGCGCGCGGGATATTCCGCTTCTTCCAATCCTTTTTTTATTGCGGAAATACCAATCCCCATATCCTTGGCACAGTTAATCGCCAGAACCGCATTTTTAGCTTGGTGCCCGCCCAAAAGGCGCAACCTATAATTATTTCCCATATATTCAAACCGCGTTCCTTCTAAGCCGACTTTTAAATTTTTAATATCTTTATGGTTTGCGTTCCGTAAATCGCTTTTAACCCTTTTTGCCTCCCGCAAAAAAACCCTTAACCATCGCTTATTTTTTTCACCGGTCAAAGTCGGAGCGCCTTTTTTTATAATTCCTGATTTTTCATAAGCGATATTTTTTAAATTTTTAAAAATATCCACATGGTCGCGACCGATATTAGTAATAACGACATATGCCGTTTTTTCTATTGCGTTCGTTGAATCAAACCGCCCCCCGCATCCTGTTTCAATTACGCAATACTCGCATTTTTTTTCTGTAAAATATAAAAGCGCCAGGCAAAAAGTAAATTCAAAAAAATTCAAACTCGAGGCTTGTGTATTAAAATTTACAGTAAATTCATCCATCTTATCTTTAAGAAAATTTGTTAATCGCACCAATTCCTTTTCACTTATAAAATTCCCGCCGGCTTTAAAACGTTCACAATATGTTGTTGTGTGCGGTGAAGTGTAAAGCCCAATATTTTTTTTGGCTTTTAAAAAAATACTATGGAGCATAACCGCCACAGACCCCTTCCCGGATGTTCCGGCAATATGGATTATTTTCAATTTTTTTTCCGGGTTGCCCAAAAAGGCCAAAAATTTTTTGACTCTATTCAGATGTTTTTTTGCAGTAGCCGGTTGTCGCCTTTCGTGCCCGGGGGAAATATTGGAAAGTGATTCTATAAAGGAAACTGCTTCATTATAATTTTTAAATATTTTTCCCATATTGTTTTATAGATTATCCGTTCTTGACACTGGCTTAATAATATGGTATGGTAAGTTATTGAATCAAAAAAGTCAATCCGCACAAGGGGGGAGAGTACCTTAAAAAACAGCGAAGGAGGCAGTATGAGTCGCCGCGCAAAATTTATTGTTTTGCAGTTTCGATTTGCTAAATCTCAATTTGCGCCCAAGGGCCTAAAAAAAATAAATAAATTGGCTCGCGAAGAACAAACCGGCACACTGTGTATGGAGACAAAAGAAAAAGCCTCGCTTGTGGAATTGCTAAGTACACTGGAAAAAGCCGGCTATGGCCTTGTGGGGGCTGTCTGTTTTAACCGGCCAACCGAAAGAAAGGTATACACAGTAACTCAATACACCTTTGCTTTAGAACAGAGCCGCGAAGAACTAATCATTGCCCTTTCGGAACTCAAAAAAATGGTCGAACAAACAATCTGGACCGTACACGCCTTTGAAAATCCCTGCTTCTCGCACGGAGAAATTGTTGCGGGAGAATGGACGTTCTCTATTATGGCCAACCGCCGGACACCCCTGTTTGAGGAAGATGGATCTCCGGTTATGGTTTGGAAAAAAAATGAGGAAGGAGATATAATTGGAGACGAAAAAATTCCACTAACTCCGGAGGTTAACATTAGTATCTGACATGCTTACCCGTCCCTTTAAGGACGGGTTTATTTTTTAACAAATTTTCCGTTACCTAGATTTTTTATCGCTTCAGACATTTCTAAATCGGTCAAAATTTCCATTATTTCCATTATCCCCTCGCCTATCTCCTGCACTATCTCATTCACATGGCGTTCGCCATCCGATAAAAATTCCAAAATATTTTTTTCCTTTTCATTTTTTGGCAAGTAATCTTTTTTCATTTCCGCTTCAACCCCATAAAATTCAAAAATATCTTTTGCCTCCACAACCGGATGCGCGCCGCATTTTATCAAAAAATTTACGCCTTCCGATGACGGCGAAAAAATACTCCCCGGCACGGCAAAAATATCCACGCCGGAATCCAGCCCTAATCGCGCAGTAATCAAAGTGCCGGATTTTCTCCCGCCCTCAACAATCAAAATCCCTTGTGAGATACCAGCAATAATTCTATTCCTCATTGGAAAATGAAATTTTTGCGGGCCAACGCCGGGCGGAACCTCCGACAACAGAAGCCCGCCACACTCCAAAATTTTATTTGCCAAATTAATATTGGACTTTGGATAAATAGAGGCTTCGTCCAAACCCGAACCCAAAACTCCGATTGTTTTTCCAAAATTTTTTACAGTTATCTCGTGTGACAATCCATCAACCCCATAGGCTAGCCCGCTCACAATAATAAACTTTTTACATAAATCCGAGACAAGGGCTTCACAAACGCGATAACCATACTCTGTAATTTTTCGCGAGCCGATAACCGCTAAAGTCGCTCCGCCCAAACATGATAAATCTCCCTTATAAAAAATAATCGGCGGCGGATCATAAATATTTTTTAAGGCGGACGGATAATCGGGATCGAGAATAGTCACAATTTTAATTTCTTCCTGCGTTTGTAAAATTCCCGCCGCTTTTTCCGCCTGGCCAAGGGCAGGAATAGCAGGGAAAAAATTATTTCTGTTTTCTAAAAAACCATCTAATGCTTTTCCGGCAATTCCTAAATTTAAAAAGGCGTCTTTCGGCGCCTCCATAATTTCTTTTAAATCAGAAAAACCTATTAAAATTTTTTTTAATTCAACGGGTTTGTAATAAAAAAATCTGCTCAATTCCGTCAATATGCCATCCCTCTCCATATTTACTGTACAACAACATTTAAATTCCTCTCTTTTGTTCCGCTTGCTTCTTGTATAACCGCCTTTAATTCATAAGTTCCTTTCTCAACTCCGTTGCCGGACCAAACTACCGACGAATACCCATTGGGACCGGCGGATTCCCCTATTTTATAATAATCCGTACTTCCGCTTTTTTTATACCAAAAAGAAATATTGACCGCAGAAGCATTAAAAGATATGTTTATCGGAAAAGATGAGATTACGGAATTATTTTGCGGAGATATCCATGAAAAGTCCCCGGAAGAAACTGTTGCGCCGGAAACAAAATTAATATAAATTTCATGAGAATTGCTATTATCAATATCGTCATAAGCAACCGCTTTTAACAGGTGAAATCCTTTCCCCACATCCGAAGGTATTGTAACTAAACCATAAAAAGGAGAACTTTGCGCGGTAAAAACTAAATTATTATCGATAAAATATTCAACTCGAGACACTCCCCTTGGGGCGGACGCCTTTACCGTTGCGTTAAAAATTCTTTCTATTGAAGAATTGTTTTGCGGTGAGGTGATTGATATTTGTGGTTTATTGGCGGGAATGTGCACATCATCATAACCTGTTGGCGGAAGCTGATTTACAATGCTGTTCTTTGCTGCCCATTCCTGAACAGCGGATTCCCATGCATTAAAATACGGATCCGCTGCGGGGTCTTGGGGTATCGGGCCCTGCGGATTATCCTTATCAACATAATATAAAATATCATGCACCTCCTTAAAAGTTTTTTCCTCAACAATATATGAGGTGGGAGTAAACTCTGTGGCCAGCTTTCCGGAAGCCTTATCAATTTTCACAACCGTCCCAGGCATTTCCTCGCCATCCAAAATTGGTTTTCCGGTAATTACCGGCATCGGGTCTGTAAATGTTTTTGTTTTGTCACGCACAGCTTCTTTCATATACTGGTTCCAAATAGGAGCCGCCACAACAGAACCGTCAGCGCCTCTCTTCATCTCGGTATTATCATTTTTCCCAACCCAAACACCTGTAATTAATTCGGGAGTGAAACCGATTGTCCAGGCATCTTTATAATCATTTGTAGTTCCGGTTTTTGCTCCGGCGGGGAAACCTAAATTTAAATAATTGTTGGCGCCAAATATGTAAGAACGCGCGCCATTATCAGACAATATGCTTGTCATCTGCCTCGCCACTTCCTCGTTCAAAATATTTTTTGTTTCCGGCTTTGCTTCATACAATACTCTTCCGGTAGAATCTTCAACTTTTAATATCGGATTTGGTTTTATAAGCATCCCGTCATTTGCAAAAACAGAGTAAGCTGCGGCATGCTCCAAAAGTTTTACTTCTCCGCCACCCAAAACCAAAGACAATCCGTAACGCGATCTATCCTTCAGGGTTGTATAACCCAAGGAGTCAGCCATATCTAAAACATTATTTATGCCTGCCAAATAAATCATTTTTACCGCAGGAATATTTAAAGATCCGGCTAGTGCTTTCCGGACGCTAACAGGGCCATGTTCGCGTAAATCATAATTATGAGGAGTATAACCGCCTTCAACTTGAGTTGGAAAAGTAGTCGTCACATCATATAAAATAGTATTTGGAGTATAACCCCGCGCCAAACCCGTCGCGTAAACTATCGGCTTAAATGATGAGCCCGGCTGGCGAGGGCGCAAGCATACATTTACAGCCCCATCTATGGTTTTATCAAAATAATCAAACGATCCGACCATCGCCACCACCTCTCCATTCTTTGAATTAAGCGAAACCAGCGCAGCATTTGTTCCACCGTAAGAATTTATTTTTTTTCTATTATCTTCAAGCGCTTTTTCTGCGGCTTTCTGCCTCCCTATGTCTAAAGAGGTTGTTACCTTAAGCCCACCTTCTTCAACCATACGCTCTCCGAACATTTCAGAAAGAACATCTTTTACGTAAAAAACAAAATGAGGAGCCGTTATTGAAACTTTGTCGTCCTTTATTCTTGAAAACACATTGTCTTTCTTCGCATTTTCACCCTCTTCTTTGGTTATATATCCCCCTTCAACCATTGCATTTATAACATATTCATATCTTGCCACCAAAGCTTCGCGATTAGATCCGTATGGGGAATAGTATGATGGCGCGTTTGGCAGAGCCGCCAAAACCGCAGATTCTGAAATAGAAAGATCTTTCGCATCTTTGCCGAAAAATTTTTTCGCCGCCGACTGGATGCCATAAGTTACCGACCCGTAAGGAATTTCATTTAAATACATCTTTAAAATCTGATCTTTGGAAAATTTATTTTCCAGCTGTATCGCTATTAAAAGCTCTTTTATTTTTCTGGTATATGTTTTTTCTTCCGTAAGAACGGCTTTTTTTACGAATTGTTGGGTAATTGACGATCCTCCGACCCTTGTCCCCTTAAAAATATTTAATAAAACCGATCGGAAAATCCCCCGCAGATCAAAACCATGGTGCTTATAAAAATTTTTATCTTCCGCAGATATAGTCGCTCCAATTACATAGGGCGAAATATCCTTCAATTCAAGAACTGTTCTGTTTTGGTTGCCATGAACTTCGTATAAAATTTCCTTACCCTCCCTGTCATAAAGTTTTGTGGTTTGTTGTATTTGCCTTTCAATAATCCTATCAGGCGAAGGGAGGTGTTTCATTAACCAGGCATAATAGCCGGCGCCGACCGTTCCGCCAATAAAAAAAAGAAGAAGAAATGCCAAAAAAAAAGTTGAAAAGATTTTTCTTAACTTGGTATTTTTTTTCCTATTTATTTTATGATATTCATTTTCTCCATTATTTTTAAAAACCGGACCATCATCCCGCCATTTTTTTGGAGAATAAAACTTTTTTGCGAAGGGCATATATTTTCCAACGGCTATTCAATTTCAAAAAAATTGTTTTTTCTTAAGGTGAACAAAAAAACCGTTTGTGAATAATAATAGTAATCTATTTTCAGAATAAGTCAATATTAATAATAGCTGAAATTATGTTTTTTTTCAATTTAATACTCGCCCTTATGGGGCGAGTATTTCTTATGATTTTTTGTTCTTACTGTTTTATTGGCATCACTATATACAAATAGTTGTCTTTTTCGGCGGGCCGCATTACGCAAGAATTGTTTTCGTCTATCACGCGCATAACCAATTTTTCACTCCCCAGATTAGAAAGCCCGTCAACAAGATATTTATGATTTAAAACTATTTTATTTGCTATCCCCTTTATTTCCCCCAAAACCCTCGTTTTTTGTTCGCCCGTATGGTTATCGGTCGAATAAATTTCTAAAAAACCCTCAGCGGACAAAAAATTTAATTTAACATCATTAAGCCCGGACCTGGAAAAAAGACTGGCGCTTTTTGTTCCAATTAAAAGTTCTTTTACCGGCACGGTGGCTTCGGTGTTAAAATCCTTTGGAATAATTTGAATATAGTCGGGAAACATACCTTCGACCAGCCGCGAAGTTAATTCAGTATTGTTATATTTAAAATAAACTTGACCCTCATCCAAAGAAATCTCGAGCAAATCACTCTCGCCGCTAACAACAGATAAAATATTATTTAATTCCCAAATGGTGCGTAAAGGAATAATAACCGAGATATCTTCTTTTGAAGATTTTTCACTGAGGTCTATCTTTTTTTCTGCCAGGCGAAAGCTGTCTGTTGCCACCAGAGCCACCCTGCCCGACTCAAAGTTAAACCTTATGAATACGCCGGATATTTCGGGCCTCGCCTCGTTCGGCAAAACAGCAAAAGACACTTGAGAGAGCGCTCGTTTAAAGTCCGGTCCGTCAACAAAAAACGTGCTTTTCTTTTCTATTTGAGGAATAATCGGAAAATCTTCTGTCGGAATGCCCTTTATTTTTGTTTTGTGATTTCCGCAGCTCACGTGCAAAAAACCATCTTCAAGTTCCAGGCTTATCGTTTCTTTTGGTAAAAAAGAAACATAGTCTGAAAGAAGCTTCGCCGGAACCGTATATTCTCCGTTCTCGTCAGCCTTGCCCCTAATCCTTGTTATTAAAGCAAGCTCCAAATTGGTGGATACTAGCTTTAATGTATTATCCTCTACTTTTAGTAATACATTATTCAGAATGGGCAGATTAATATTTCTTGTGTTTATATGGCTGGCCATTAAAAGCCCTTGATGCAAGTTTTCTTGCGTACAAATGAATTTCATATGAGTCTTTATTCTTCTATTATATTATTTATAAAAACAGTAGATAGTATATAGTGCTGTGGATATCGGGCTGAGCTTATAAAAAAGAGGTTAAAATAAACAAATTATTTAACCCCCTCCTGTTTATAATATGTTTTTAATTTCACTGAAACTTCACGTCCCTGTTGATATATTTTTTTAAATTTTATTTTTTATGTGAATTGCCTGTTTATAAGTCTGTGAAATATCCGAAGGAAGTGAACAGCTTATCAACACTATTGTCCGGAAATTGTGGAGTTGTAAATATTTTGTTTAATAGTTTCCAGCTCTTGTTTTAATTGAATGTTGTTTTCCGACTCCCTTTCTATTTTATTATGGGCGTGTATTACGGTTGTATGGTCTCTTCCGCCCAACTCTTTACCGATGGATGGAAATGATTGTTTTAATTCCACTCTCATAAGATACATTAATACCTGTCTTGGCATCGCAATTCGTTTTTCTCTTGTTTTTCCCATTAAATCATCCAATTCAAGGCTATAAAAATCACAAATCGCATCAATTAAGTGTTTTGTTGTGATATTTTTTTTGGTTCTTGTCGGAGCAAAGCCGGAAACGATATTTTTTATGATTTCAAATGACGGGGAGCTGTTCCTAAGCTGATGGAAGGCTATAATTTTTGTGAGTACTCCCTCCAATTCTCTTACATTGTTTTGGATATTCAGGGCGATATACTGAAGGATTCTTTTGTCCAAATTATATTTTTTTTCTTGGCACTTAGCTTCAAGGATCGCGATTCTGGTCTCTAAATCCGGAGCGGATAGATCGGCGGTCATCCCCCATTCAAATCTGGACAAAAGGCGTTGCTCCAGGTCTGGAATGCCTTTTGGCGGCCTGTCGGCGGTAATAATAATCTGTTTATTGGACTGGTGAAGGGCATTGAAGGTGTGAAAAAATTCTTCCTGTGTCCCTTCTTTTCCGGTTATAAATTGGATATCGTCTATTAAAAGAAGGTCTGCTGAACGGTATTTATTTCTAAATTCGTCCATTTTTTTATATCTTACGGAATGAATGTAGTCATTAGTAAATTTTTCACAGGTTGTGTAGATGATTTTTGTATCAGAGCTGTTTTTTACAAGCTCGTGCCCCACCGCGTGTAAAAGGTGGGTTTTTCCAAGGCCTACTCCTCCATATAAATAAAGAGGGTTATAGGCGCGTCCCGGCCTTGCGGCTGAGGCTTGGCAAGCCGCATGAGCCAACTCATTGCCTTTGCCAACTATAAAGGTATCAAAAATATATTTTGGGTTCAGTCCGTGTTTATTTAAGGTTTCTCTTTGCTCTTCTTGTTGAGGTTGTGTTTGGTTGGTTGATGGCGGCTCGCTAAATCCCTTGTCTATAACAATATTTGTATTAAACATGTACCTTGGTTCTACCTTATAAATAATATTAACAAGGGAGAGGTTGATGAGTTTTTTTAAAGTTTTCTTAATTTCTTCATTATATTTTTGTTCGAGCCAGGTTTTTGTGAAATTATTAGGAACACTTATAATAATATTGTTATTTTCGTATGAAGAAATAGAGGTATTTTTGAACCAGGTTGTAAAATTTGCTCTTGAAAGCGATAATTCCAATTCTCCTAAGGCCGCTTGCCAGAGTTCTTCATTAGTCATAGCATGGGGTAAAATTTTTAAATATTTTCTAATCAAATTGTATCAAACTGTTAATAACTTGGCAAAGTTGTGGAAAAAGTGCAAAAACTGTGGATAAGTGTTAAAAAATGGGGATAAATGCTTTAATAAAATTAATTAAACCTCTGACTATTTACAAATTTAGTAATTTATCTTATTATATAACTGTCCAATATTTAAGTTTGACTAATTGATTTAATATGCCTAAAAGAACGTACCAGCCGAAAAAGAGAAAACGTGCAAAAACCCACGGTTTTCGCGTCCGCATGAAGACAAAAGGCGGCCGAAGAGTACTAAAGAGCCGGAGAGCTAAAGGCAGAAAACGCCTTACCCCGGTAAAATAACATGCTTCCACAGGAGAATCGTTTAAAAAAAACCAGGGATTTTGATTTAATTTGGAAAAAGGGACAATTTTTCGGTACAAAGTTTATAACTTTTAAATACATGAAAAACAGCCTACCTCACACCAGGGTAGGTTTTGTTGTAGGAACTAAGGTGAGTAAACTAGCTACTCGCAGAAACAAGCTTAAAAGGCAAATGAGAGAAATTATTAGGCTAAATTTAGATAAAATTAAGCCAGGATATGATATTTCTATTACTGCTAGGCCGGGGGCTACGCAGATGGAATACGAGGAAGTGGAGAAAAATTTATTATTCGCCTTAAAGAAAGCGGGGTTGATGTAGCTTATTATGCTTAAAATTGTTCAAATTTACCCAAAAATGTGGGCTGTGAAACTAATAAAAATTTATCAAAAAACTCTGTCTTTTGACCATGGGTTTTTTAAATTTTTATATCCTCATGGTTTTTGCCGCTTTAAGCCCACCTGTTCAGAATATGCAATTGGCGCCGTAGAGCGATTTGGTTTCTGGAGAGGCGGTTTTAAGGCCTTTTGGAGGGTTTTAAGATGCAACCCATGGAACAAAGGCGGTTGGGATCCGCCTGTTTAAGCTATTGGTATTGTGTTTACCGAAAGGTATTATTTATAACTTTGATATAAAATGCCCGATTTAAGGCATTTTTTTGATAAAAAATAGCTAAAATTAGACAAAATGTAAGGTGAAGGTATTGACAAAACCATTAAAGTGTGCTATACTGTATTTTAATAAAATAAAAAAGTGTCTTTCGGGACTTTACAATATAAAGTTTAATCTTGGTTTAGGGGACCAAAATTAAGAGGGAGAGAGTCGCGGTTTTAACCGCGTTTTTGGCAAGACGGCCAAGAATTATCTTTCTCCTTTAAAAGATAGCTCTTGGCCGTTTTTTGTTGTCAGAATGATATAGGGTGAGATGGTCAAGGTTCACGGGGATAAAATAATTATATTTCCCACAGTGACCTTGGTTCGCCCATATCATTTTGGCGGCAAGGGATTATTACAGATAGCGAATTTTATTCGCCCTTCAACAAAGCTCCTGAATTTTCAGGAGCTTTGAGAGGGGGTGGCGGCGCCTATATGGCAATCCGCCACTAATCTCTCTTTTACCCCGTAGAAATAATTTCGCGGGGAGTCCGTTTCTGCGACTCCATAATCTTGGAGACTATGCGGGGCGGACACAAAAAGGCGCGACCGACTAAATCGGCGGTGTTTATTAGGAATCTGCCCGTATTTGGTGGGTTCCGGAAAGGAGAATGGTCAAACTCGTGTCACTAAGGAAGCGTCCGGAGGCCGTAAGGCCAAGTCACGCGCTCGGGCGTGGATGATACAGCGTGATCGGCAGAGATGCGGATGTTATAACGGAGAGTTAGGAAATGACCTCACGGTCAAAGTACAAAGCGATCCCGTTAGAAACATCCCCCGAATAGAATCGGGCTGTCGTTAGGCTCGCAACCACAGCATCCGGTGGTCACACGGCCGTAAACGTGTGAGCCAAGAGGAAGCAGATCCTCATGGCGAGCCCAAACGACTGTTTGTTTGGGCTCGCCACTTCTAATAGGTTTCTGAAAGTTCGGAGACCTTGAGAAGTTAACCCCAGATAGGAGAATTTTGATGGCAAAGAATCCGTTCTCGCCAAAAGACGAGACAACGACCGTATCCGAATATCAAGAACTTCAGCTCATCGTCGCTGATGCGATCAATGAAGCTGATGAAGCAGCGGCGGAACGTTTCTTCGCTGCCGGCGACACCATCTCCACCAAAGCTGACGGCTATTGGCGTCGGCAGGAGGAATCCAAGCTTCTGAACTAGACCCGCTCGCAAAGATGGCCACCGAAATGGTTCGGGGGCCAAAATCGAAGAAAGGAGAAAAACGTGCGACTGCTCTTTAATAGATAATTGGTAATCCCAACCAAAAAAACAAACCAAAGAAAACCAGTTGTCCCCGTTCTGGTTGCCTTAAAGGCGAACAAAATGGAGAGCCTAAGGAGAGCAGAATCCTCGAATGTACGGTATTTGTATATTTTTTCCGTAAAAAAATATACAAGCCTTTGGTTTGTCAGATCTGACCGAATCGCTTCTGTACTTCAGTAAAAACTGGAGAGGGAGCGGACGGAAAAGCATCACGGGGAGTCCCTGGGTTAAAACAAAATGCTTTGACGCGGCGCGAATGAGCGGCGTCAAAGCATCACCTACACTCCCCAACCCCTTTTTGCAGATAATTTTTTGTCTGTAAGAAGGGGTGAAAAATGGAAAGAGAAAAAGTGAGGCGGGAAGAGTTTTTCCGCAGAAAGAGAAAGTTTTTTCAGAGGAATGGCTCGCAACAGATAGCGCCGGCAGTGAATATGCGGTTGGCGGCTGCGCATAAAAATTGTTCTTAGTATTCTTTGGTGAGGAAATTCTCTCGCCGTCCTATCTCAAAAATAAATAAAATAAATATTTATTTTTGAGACAGGAAAATAAAGTAAATTTACTTATTTTTAATGTTTCACACAACAGGGTCTTGACAAGTTTTAAAAATTATGTTAGTCTGTAAGCCCCTGCGGTATTTTTACAACATTTTAACCGGGATGATATAGGAGGATTGCGCGAAAAGGCGCGGGACCCAAATAATTTTTTAATATTTGTCCTTTGCGTTCTTCTAGGGCAAAAAGCGCCTATATCATTCTGGCTAAAATTTAAGATCGCTTAAAATAATGCCGGAAGGAGGTCACCCTCAAACGGGGGTGTTAACCTGTTTACGCTCCAATAATTGGAGCTGGAGATATAGACTGTTCTTTGGTCAACCAGTGAAAAACATGGTAAGCCGTAGGAAGCCTGGGGGGGCAAGGTAACCATGCAAGCGTTTGAGATCGGGTTTTGGAATGAGAAGAGTGAGTCGGTTATTATCAATCGGCTCATCAAGGCCGCGCCACTCGGTAATAGTGTTTATCTTCTTCAGGGAAAGGTTTGCGGTTTAGGCTGCAACTTTCTCGGCAAGGAGTATAAACATTTCCGGCTTAAACTGAGCGGAAACCAAGCAGCCTGGTTGTTCCAAAACAATAGACTAAACTCGGAGGAAGAGGCTTTCCTTGAACACCTATGGAATGCTCTCCGAGTACTTAGCCTGCAGTACAAACAGCTTGAGGAGATGAAGCCCCAAGAGAAAGATTCCGGGAGTTATAACAGGAACTCGGAATATGAAGAACTTCTTCGAGCCAGCCACTGGGTAGTGGGTTTGCCTCTTGCAAGGGAGGCGAGCGCCGCCGCCGCGTAAAATAAAAAATATTGGCGAGCAAGAATTTTTTGCTCGCCATCTTAACTGCCTTTCTGTTTTTAAACGGAGGGGCTGAAAGATAAAAAATCTCTGACAAAGGGCTGGGGAGCGGTATAAGATTACCGTGATGTGATTTCTTCTCGCAAGAGAAAAAATCTCTCTCCCAGAGAACATCATAATTATCTTATTTTGTTTGGGGGTGCCTCTAACACCAACGAGACGCTCGCCGGCATCGGTTTGGGAGACATAATTTTGGAGCTTGTCCCGAGATTATGTATGAGCTCCCCAGCCCTTTGGAGGAGACAAGCTGTTAAGACAGCTTGAGGAGGATCAAAAAATCGCGATTAGTCGCGATTTTTTGATTGAAAGATTTCTATTATTTTTTTCCGGCTTTTTTCACCCTTGAATATTTTTATTAATGTTTTTGGTATTTTAAAATGTTCCGACAAGAGATTAACAACTGCGTTGTTAGCGCGCCCATCCTCCGGCGGCGCATTTACATAAATTCGCAGCCCTTTCTCAGTTTCTAAAACTCTCTCTTTTTTTGCTCTGGGAATTACGCGGATATTTATTAACATAGCAAATTACGGAACCGCCCGCTTTTGGCGGGCAGATTTTTTAGTTGTTTTTCTTTATAAGATCAACTGTTTTTCTATTTATTAATCTAGTTTTTATGTAATCCGCAAATTCCGGAGTGCGAATTTGTTTTTGGGCTTCAGGATTACTTTTATAAGCGTTCATCATTTTTTCGGTTTCTTCCGCAATCTCTTTATCATTAGCTTCCAGTTTTTCTGTTTTTGAAATTTCGCGGATCGCCAAAGAAATTTTTATTCTTTTAATAGCTTCCGGTGAAAATTCTAAAAGCAAATCAGATTCTTTTTTGTTAATGCTTTTTAGATAATCCTCAAACGTCATTCCCTGTTTTACGACATTATCTTCCAATTCGTGAACCATGCGGTGGGCTTCTTCGTTCACTAAAATTTCCGGCATATCACCAAACTTGCTGTTTTCAACAACCTTATTTAAAATTTCAATTTCCCACTTATCTTCATCCTTATGTTCCGCTTCATGTTCAAGATTTTTTTTAATTAAAGATTTTAAATCTTCCAAGCTTTTTTGTCCCAATTTTTTTGCAAACTCATCATTCAAATCAGGCGCTTGAATTTCAAAAACATCATTAACTTTAATTTTGAAATCAATTTTCGCGCCCGCCAAATTTTTTTGATAATGTTCTTTTGGAAAATTTAATGAAAAATTTTTTTCATCTCCTTTTTTTAAGTTTACGAGTTCTTCGTTAAAACCCGGTATATAGTGCGACTCTGCCAAATAAACTGCCATATTTTTCGCGCTGCCGCCTTCCACCGCAACTCCGTCTTTTAACATTTCCATATCAACGACAATCTTACCGTTTTTATCGGCCGGTTTTTCAGAGATAACTTCTTTGCTCTGCATTTTTGTTAAATCCTGCATTACGCTTTCAATTTTTTTATCATCAATTTTCGTTTCTTGTTTTTTAATCCCTAAATTTTTATATTCGCCCAATTTTATTTCCGGCAAAATAGCAACCGTGGCCTTAAACTCAAAAGGATTATTAGTTGCCATTTTAGTAACTTCAATTTTTGGATGGCCAACGGTTTCAAGGCTGTTTTCTTGTATGGCTTTAGTGAAATTCTTTTTCACTATATCCTCCGCCGCTTCTTCCAAAATTGCGTGTTCGCCAAAACGTGCTTTAACGATATCATAAGAAGCTTTACCCGGCCTAAAACCTTCTATTTTTGTTTGCTCGGATAATTTTTGCGCCGCCTTTTCCATAAATGGCTTAAGTTCGTCATTTTCTACTGTGATTAAGAGTTCAAGTTCGCTCTTTGGCAGTTTTTTGATATTGCATTTCATATAAAATTAGATAAAAATTAAAGATTTAAAATTAAAAGCAATAATAGAAGTTTAACAGAATTTTTAAAAATGGTCAATACTAATAAAAAAGCGGCCGAAGCCGCTTTTTTATTAGTAATTTATCTTACCAGAAACGGTATAATGAGGAGCGCGATAATGTTTAAGATTTTTATCATCGGGTTAATTGCCGGACCAGCTGTGTCCTTATACGGATCGCCGACCGTGTCGCCGGTTACGGCCGCCTGATGGGCAAACGATCCTTTCCCGCCGAAGTGTCCCGATTCAATATATTTTTTTGCATTATCCCAAGCGCCGCCCCCGGATGTCATAGAAATGCCAATAAATAATCCGGTAACAATTGAACCGATTAATAGCCCGCCCAAAGCGACCGGACCCAATAAAAGTCCGACTAAAATTGGAGCGATTACGGTGATTACAACCGGTAAAATCATATTTTTAATTGCCGCGGACGTGACAATATCAACACATTTTGCATAATCAGGCTTGTTTTCTCCTTCCATAATTCCGCGGATTTCTTTAAACTGCCTGCGCACTTCTTCCACAACCGCTCCGGCTGTTTTTCCGACAGATTCCATTGCGAAAGCGCTAAAGATATATGGTAAAAGCCCGCCAATAAAAAGTCCGACTATAACGCGAGGATCGGATAATGAGAAAACAAATTCTCTCCCCAATTTTGCCAAATCTTCCGTATAAGACGAGAAAAGCACGAGGGCTGCCAATCCCGCAGAAGCGATGGCATAACCTTTTGTAACAGCTTTTGTGGTGTTGCCAACCGCGTCCAACGGGTCGGTTACATCTCGGACTTCTTTCGGAAGTTCTGCCATTTCCGCGATACCGCCAGCGTTATCGGTAATGGGGCCGTAAGCATCAATTGTAACTATAATGCCCGTTAAGGAAAGCATACTCATTGCCGCGACTGCGACACCGTAAAGCCCGGCTAAATAGTGCGCGCCTAAAATTGCTCCGCCAATAACCACAACCGGAAGAACGGTTGATTTCATTCCGACCGCTATTCCCGCGATAACGTTTGTGCCGTGTCCGGTTTCCGACGCTTTAGCGATTTGTTTAACCGGTTTAAAACTGCCCGAAGTGTAGTATTCGGTAATAACGACCATCAGAGCTGTTACAACCAAACCGATTAAAGCGCAAAAATATAAATTTAAAGAATTTGATAAGTCGCCCAAAAGCCATTTTGTAATGGGATAGATAAGTATTGCCGATAAAATTTCCGCCGCCGCCAATCCTTTATAAAGAGCAGGCATTATTTTATTCTTTTTACCCAAGCGAATAAAGAAAGTGGCGATAACAGAAGCGACGATTGAAGCCGCGCCGATTGCCAGAGGATACAAAATTACATTTGTAGCTCCATTGTAAGCGAGGCTCCCTAAAAGCATTGAGGCGACTGCGGTTACTGCGTAAGTTTCAAACAAATCCGCCGCCATACCTGCGCAATCTCCGACATTATCTCCGACATTATCGGCGATAACGGCCGGATTTCTTGGGTCATCTTCCGGGATTCCCTTTTCAACCTTGCCAACAAGGTCGGCTCCTACGTCAGCGGCTTTAGTAAAAATGCCGCCACCCAGACGGGCAAAGACAGAAATCAAACTTCCTCCAAATCCCAAGCCGACTAAAAAATTAAGATCTTTTGAAATAGCATATAAAATAGAAACGCCTAAAAGTCCCAAGCCGACAACCAAAAGTCCGGTAACGCTGCCACCCATCACCGCGACGGTTAAGGCTTCTTTTAATCCTTTTTTTGCCGCTTCAGCTGTGCGCACATTAGCGCGCACGGAGATATTCATTCCGATAAATCCTGCTATGGCCGAAAGAATGGCGCCTACGGCAAATCCGATAGCGGTCCCCCAATTCAAAGCAAAACCCAACACCAAAAAAATTACCGCGCCAATTATGGCAATTGTTTTATATTGCCTGTTTAAGTAAGCCGTAGCGCCTTCTTGTATGGCTTTGGCAATACCTATCATTTTTCCCTCGCCTGACGGGAATTTTAAAATGCGCGCAGATAAAAATGCGCCATAGGCAATGGCGAAAATCGCGGCAGCTATAGAGATGTATAACATCATATAATTTTCAATTTTCAAATATTCAATTTTAAAATTTGGTCAAAATTTTAAAATGATAATTGATTTGTAAATCGAAAAATTGAATTTGATAATTTAATTAACTGTATGTAATAGTATTCCAATTTACTAAAATTGTCAATAAATTTTGTAATTTTTGTTAAAAAATGATTATCTAAATTTAGCCAAAATATTGCTTGACCTTTGTACCTTTTATATGTTATGCTGGATTTATAAAATAAAATTTATGCAATAATATTTTTATCAAAAACTCTGCCCACTCAAGTTCTTGCCGTGGTATTTAATAAATAATTTGGGATGAAGAGAGTAAGTGCTTCGTCCTGGCGGCAAAAATTTAGGCGGGTATGCAGAAAATAAAAAGGTTTTTGATAAAATTTTTGCTGACTGTTTTAAAGGGATCGCTGAAGCTAAAAGAGGGGATCATTTTTGTATTAAGGATTTTAGAGAAGCCCCTTTCGCCTTTTGGCGCTTTTATATATAAGGCGCTATTTTTTTTCTATAAGATGTATTTTTCTTCCAAAAGGTTTGTTATAAAAATAATTCCGGCAAAAAATTTGTTGGCGCTTGCTACGAATAAATATTTTGTTCATGCCGCGATTGTAATTATTGCCATGGGCACAGTGTCTCAAAATCTTTATGCCAGAACCGGTTCCCTGGGGGATTATGGGAAAAACAGCATTTTGTTTAAATTAACAAAACCGGTTGACGGGCAGGATGAGACTGTAGAGGGGTTGCCGATAAATTCTGATATTGAACTTGATACCGGGATCGGAAGTGAAGCGCAACCTGCAGCGAACAATATAGTTTTAATGCAGCCGGAAACATTTAATGTTTTGGGTTATATCGGGGGCGATCAGGCGCCGGTTGTAAATACGGAATCAACCAGAACCAGTATTGAATATTATATTGTTCAATCAGGCGATACACTGAGCACCATTTCTGATATTTTTGGAATTGATTTGAATACCTTACTTTGGGCGAATAATTTGAGTTCGCGTTCTACTATAAGGCCTGGAGATAAACTTGCCATTTTGCCGATAGACGGAGTGTCACATACCGTAAAGAAAGGAGAAACTCTCGCCAGCATAGCAAAAAAATATAAAGGAGATGTTGAAAAAATTAAAGAATTTAATCATTTAGCCGATTCCGGATTATCTGTTGGCCAAGTCTTGATTGTGCCTGGGGGCGCAATCACACCGGTTGCAACTCCGCCGCCCGCATATTCTTCGGGGTATACCACTTCAAAAACATACGTCTCTTCCGGCGCTCTGCTTTGGCCGGTACCGTCGCATCGCGTGACGCAGTATTTCAGTTGGAAGCATCCGGGATTGGATGTTGGCTTGCCAACCGGTTCAAATATAGTGGCGGCTGAAGCCGGAACCGTACTGTATTCCGGTTGGGGCACAGGGTATGGTTATGAAGTTTTGATTGACCATGGGAATGGACTGCGCACCAGATACGCGCATGCCAGCCGATTAAGTGTCAAGAAGGGCGACCAAGTTGAGCGCGGACAGGTAATTGCCCTCTCGGGCAACACAGGCTGGTCAACGGGTCCACACCTGCACTTTGAAGTTTATTCCGGCAGTACTCGCCAAAATCCACTGTCGTATATTAAATAATTGAATAGTTAAATTAAAAAATCCGGTTAACCGGATTTTTTAATTGGAGGCCTGGGTGGGAATTGAACCCACGCATAAGGGTTTTGCAGACCCATGCCTTACCGCTTGGCTACCAGGCCGTGATTATTTTAAGTTTAGCAGAAAATTTAATAAATATCAAGCTCCACATTACCCACATTATAATTGAGTAATTCCTACTTATTAAGTAGGAATTACTTTTTGAAAAAATCCCGCGGAAAATTGCGGGATTATGCTATTTGCCCTTGAGGAGTTTTTTGGTTTCCTCTTCAGCTTCTTTTTTGATTTCTAAAGACAAAGCATTTCCATTAAAATCTTTGATTTCTAAAATTTTTTCCTCCAAATCTTCCAAGTCGGCGCAATCTTCGGCATTGCCAAAATCTTCTGAATAAGGCGTGTTTTGAGGCTTTTTTTCAAACCATTGGTAGAACTCTGTTTTTTTAATAAGATCATCCCTTTCTTTTTCCAACTTTTTGCGAAGTTGGCTTATTTTTTCTTTTTCAATGTATCCTCTGATATGGCCAACGAGCATAAAATTAAAGAAATCCACTTTTTTATTAAAGAGCTCTATTTTCAATGCGATTTCTTCTCTGATGCCTTTATAGCTTTTTGACGCCATTCGTTTTATTATAGGTCCGCCAACCAAAATAGATAAAACCAAAGTTAAGAAGGTAAAAGGAATAAAAAAGTAATGGCCTGTTATAAAACTAAAAGATATTATTGCCATTGCCATATATATAGTAAATGGGCAAAGAGCCATAGCTTTATAAGGATGAGCTATCTGTTTGGCGCGCTGTTTATATTCACCAAGAGAAAAAGGAGAATTTATCGTTTCCATTGGAATTAATTCTCTGTCTCGTTTTTGCAGGGCAAGTATTTTTTCTTTTACTCTCACTTCAATTTCTTCTCCACGGTTAAAGGCTTCGCGCAACTCGGCAATCCAGCTATTTTCGGGCGCCATTATTTTTCCTTTCAAGGTTCTGATTTAGATTTGACTATATTTTTTACAAAAAGTCAATAATTGAAATTTAAGCCCAAAAGTAGTAAGATTAATTTATAAAAATATATGGCAAAGTTATTTATTTTAGATGGAAACGCCCTGCTCCACAGGGCCTATCACGCTATTCAGCCATTAACCGACTCGCGAGGCCGGGTGGTTAACGCTGTCTATGGATTTGCCAGGGTATTAGCGAAAATTATAAAAGATTTTAAACCCGATTATATTGCTGTTTGCTGGGATAGGAAAGAAAAAACTTTGCGCCACGAGGCCTATGTTGAATATAAAGCAACCCGCGAAGCAAAACCACAGGATTTGTATGATCAAATTCCGATGATACAAGATTTGTTGCGTGCCTATGGAATACCCAGCTATGACCGCGTGGGATATGAGGCTGACGATTTGATTGCCACTATTGCTAAAAAATTGGAAAAGAAAGCGGATGAGGTAATAATTGTTACCGGAGATATGGATACATTGCAAATTGTGAATGATAAGATTTCTGTTCTGGCGTTTAAAAAGGGCGTATCTGAGACGGAAAAATATGATCCTAAAAAAGTGGAAGAAAGATATGGGCTGCCCCCGGAACGGCTCATTGACTACAAGGCTTTGGTTGGAGACGTTTCCGATAACATAAAAGGCGTAAAAGGAATCGGCCCCAAAGGCGCGCAAAATTTAATTGAAGAATACGGGTCCATAGACGAAGTTTATCGGGCATTGGAATCGGGTGGCTTGCATGCTTCGGAAAAAATAAAAAATTGCCTCACGGCCGGAAAAAAATCAGCGATTCAGAGCCGCGCGCTGGTTAGTTTGGTGCTGGAGGCGCCAATAGAGTTTTCTTTGGAGGAGATGAAGTTTGGCGGTTATAATCCCGAAACAGTCAGAAAATTTTATGTTGAATATGGATTTAGAAGTTTGGCGGAAAAAATGGAATCAGGAATTGCGGATCGGGAACCGGGGGAAATAAAAGAAATAATTAATTTTGGAGAGGCAAAAAAAATCATTGGCCGTATTAATAATGAACTGCTTTTTTATATTGTGGAAGCGCAGGAAAGTTTGTTTGGAAAAGAAATCAAAGAGATTTGTTTGGCGAGCAACGGAGAAATGGCAAAAATTGTTTTTGGAAAAAATTTGAAAGCGCAGGATTTTTTCCGCGAAGCAAAACCCATATTTGAAGACGAAAAAATAAAAAAAGCAGGTTACGATTTGAAAAGCCAAATGCATATTTTATCAGGGTTTGGAGTTGGTTTGGCCGGAGTTTATTTTGATATTATGCTCGCCGGCTACGCCCTAAATCCGGGCGTAAGGCGTTATGCAATAGAAGAACTTAATTCTGATTTTTTAAAAAAAACTCCAAGCAATGACTTGATTTTGGATTTAGTTAATTTGAAGATTTTGTTGGCTAAAAAAATTGAAGAAGAAAAACTTCAAAAAGTTTTTTATGAAATAGAAATGCCGCTTTTGCCCGTGTTATATAATATGGAGAAAGCCGGCATTTTGGTTGATAAAAATGTTTTGGGGGAGCTTTCGGCAAAATTTGCAGATCGCTTAGTAAAGATTGATAAAGAAATTTATAAAATGGCGGATGGCGAATTCAATATTGATTCGCCCCAGCAACTAAAAGTTGTCCTATACGATAAATTAGGATTAAAACCCGCCTCCGGCAGAATTAAAAAAGGAAAGACCGGGCTTTCTACGGCGGCTTCGGAATTGGAGAAGCTTGCCGGGATGCATCCGATTATAGATTTGATTTCCGAGCATCGCGAATTGGCAAAATTAAAAAATACTTACGTGGATACCCTGCCAAAACAGGCCGATAAAGCCGACAGAGTTCACTCTACCTTTAACCAAACTATAACCTCTACAGGCAGGCTTTCGTCATCCGGTCCGAATCTGCAAAACATTCCAAATAAAACGGAATTAGGGCGTGAAATTAGAAAAGCTTTTGTTGCGCCTAAGGGATTTTTGTTGGTTTCGTTGGATTATTCACAAATAGAGCTAAGGCTGGCGGCCGCTTTAACCGGTGAAAAACATATGATAGATGCTTTTTTACGCGGAGAAGATATCCATCGCCAAACGGCCGCAGAAATTTTTGGAATTGACCAAAAAGATGTAACGAAAGATATGCGCCAAAAAGCCAAAACAATCAATTTTGGCGTGCTTTACGGAATGGGCGCCGCAGGTCTTGCCGCCGGCGCTAAAATGCCGCGCCAAGAGGCGGAGGATTTTTTGGCGAGATATTATGCCGCGCACCCGGCAATTATGGAATACGTTGAACGCACTAAAGCGTTGGCGTATAAAACCGGATACGTGGAAACGCTTTTTGGCCGAAGGCGGTATGTTCCGGAAATTAAATCTTTTATCCCCCAGGTGCAGGCCGCGGCGGAACGTATGGCGGTTAATATGCCAATTCAAGGAACGGCCGCCGATATAATAAAAATGGCAATGATTGAGATTGATAAAAATATTATTAATTCTGATGTTCGGATGGTTTTGCAGGTGCACGATGAATTGGTTTTTGAAATAAAAAAAGACAAAGAAGCAAAAGCGGTTGCGGAAATCAAAGAAATAATGGAAAATATTTATAAGCTTAAAGTGCCTCTTGAGGTTGAAGTTGAAATCGGAGAGAGGTGGAAATAATATGATTATATTTTTATACGGCTCGGACATATTGAGGGCTCGCGAAAAATTAGACGAATTAAAAAGGAGGTTCCTGGAAAAAAATAATGGGAACTCTTTTTTAATTTCTTTAATTTCCGGCGATCCTGCCGAATTTAATTTGGCGGAGTTTAGAAATAAAGTTTTATCCGCAGGATTTTTTGCGGAGAAAAAAATGGTAATATTTAATTACGAATTACGAATTACGAATTACGAATTAGAAATTATTGAAATAATAAAAAAAATTTCTAAGGAAACGGTGCTCGTGATTTGGAATAAAGACGAAAATGAAAAGTTTTTAAAATCAGATTTGGGAAAATATCTGTTGAAACAGAAATATGTTTTTGAATTTAATCCCCTTTCCGGAAATGCATTGGTTTTATGGATAAGAGAAAGAGCAAAAAATTATGGATGCGAAATTGATAACGAAGCGATTGCAGAAATTTGCGATATTTTGGGTAGCGATTTATGGAAGATTGATTTGGAACTTTCAAAATTATGCGCGTATGCGCGGTCTTTATGCCATTCCCGCCCGCTTTGCCGAATTGAGGCGAGTGAAAGCGAGAATCCCATTATTAAAGTCCCCGATCAATTAGGAGGGATAAAAAAAGAAAAGCAAGCGTCTATTACAAAAAAAAATGTCGCGGAAATGCTGACTAAAGAAGTTGAAGATAACATTTTTAAATTTATTGATGCCTTGGCTGCTAAAAATAAACGCCTCGCGCTTCTGGCGCTTGAAGATGAGTTCCGCGCCGGCGCGCCGGAACTTCAAATTTTGGGCGCCGTTTCAGGGCAGGTGCGGACATTAATCCAAACAAAATCCCTTTTAGAAAGGGGTGCTTGGCGCAAAGAAGACTTGGCGAAAAAAATAGGAGTTCATCCTTATGTTGCCCAAAAATCTTTGGCGCAAGTTAAAAATTTTCAATTAAATGAACTTAAGAATATTTACCGCCAATTGCTTGCCGTAGATATCAGCATTAAAAATAGTACCGGATCGGCAAAAGCATTGTTTTTCAAGATGGTAGCGAGGATATAAAAGACTGGAGAAGTGTTAATAGTACCAAAAAAGAGCTTTAGGAGCTCTTTTTTGTTGTATTGAGTTTAGTCATCAATCTTGATTTGAGGCGGGCGGACTTGTTTTTCTTAAAATATCCGGATTTGGCAATTTTATCTAACTTTTGAATAATTGCTTTCATCGCTTCTTCCGCTTTTTGTATCTCTTTTGCGTCAATCATTTTTCTGGCATCCTTTATCATTTTTTTAATTTCCACTTTTGCGGCTAAATTTTTTTCTTTTCTTCTCAAGGATTGTTTTAATGCTTTTTTGGCATTTTGTTTAATTGGCATATTTACAAATTACGAATTTACTAATTACTAATTTTAGAGCGTTAATTTTCTACTTTGGGTTTTTCAAGCTCCAAGACTTCCATTTGTTTTTCGCCTTTTCCGAGCTTGGCAATATCTTTGTCCACCTTACCCAACTCTTTATAAGCAGCATTGTAGGAGTTGACGGTGGTTCCGATATTATTACCCAACTTTTTCATATACTCCTCGTATTGTAGCAGATGTTTGCCTAATTTGTCAACACCTTCCAGGATATCTTTTACCGACTCCTCAATTTTTAAGGCGCGAAGCCCATGAATAACAGTTTGAAGATAAGCAAAAAAGCTGGTTGGAGAGACGAGCATAACCCGTTTTCCAAAGGCGTATTTTATAAGATCCTCGGATCGAACATTGGCTGCGCCGTAAAAAACGCCTTCAGCCGGAATAAACATAAAAGCGAAGTCGGTTGTCCCCTCGTTTGGGCGAATGTACTTTGATGTTTCATCTATTCGGTTTTTGATGTCGCGTTTAAAATCACGCTCCAATTCTTCGCGCCTCGCATCATTTTGCTCCTCCATAAGCATATTAAATTTTTCCAATGAAAATTTTGCGTCTACCGGAACAATAGTGTTTTTTATAAAAATCGCTGCGTCCACAATTTCGCCGTCTTTGAATTTATATTGCATCTTGTATGAATTTTGCGGAAGAATGTTGCCGAGCAAAGTTTCCAAAAAAAATTCGCCGAGGATGCCGCGTTGTTTTGGGTTTTTTAAAATATTCTCCAAACTTTGCAGCTGCGAAGCGAAATTTACCACTTGGGTATTTGTGGCGTTTAGGGCCGTAAGTTTTTCCGTTACTTCAGCTACGATTTTATTGCTGTGCCCGGCCTGCCGTTCCAAAAATTGCAAGTTTTTTTCCATAGATCCTTCCATTTTTTCCCGGATATCCTTCAACTCGTTCTGTAAAAGTTGTAATTTATCGTTTTGCGACGCATCAGTCCCCTGTTTTTTGGTCGCGATATACATAACCCCGAAGATTAAAATGACTAAAGCGGCTAAAATAATATATTCCATAGATGATGTTTAATTAATTTTTATATTACCATAATTATAGAAATAAAAAAGAGCGGTGCCCGCTCTTAAAATTTATCCTTAATAATAAATAAACTAAACTTTGGATTATCCCGACCCGGACGAAGCCAAATATAGCCTTGTGGAGGGTTGATATATACGCCAACGTCTCTAATTTTGTAACAATCAACCAGCTTTTCCAGCAATTCTTTTTCATGAGTTTCTTTTAATTCCTTCCAGCCCATAATCTTACAAATTGTTTTGCGAATATTATCCGGCGCAAAATCTTTGAGTTTAAATTTAAAGAGCCTTTCTCTTAATTTGTCATCAGGAATTTGAAGTACGGTTATTTTTGCCATCTTACCTCCCTTTAAAACATAGCAGATTATATATTTTTGGGAAGTATTTTTTAGATTGTTAAACATTCCTTGATATTTTTATTCTTTTTTGTTATCCTGTAAATCAGGTATATTTAAAGAAAAATAGAGTTAATAAAATATTTTGCGACGCGATATTTGAGTGCAGGTAGGGATTTGATGGGTGTGTATAAAGCTGTTGATAATATGTATAACTTTTTAATATCGTTTAAAATTACTTAATTTCTTTGGGCCTATAGTACAGAGGTAGTACGCCGCATTCGCATTGCGGAGACGGCGGTTCGATTCCGCCTAGGTCCACCAAGCAGTGCAACTTTAAAAAGTTAAAGCTTCACTGCTTGGTTTCAAAAGACTTTGTTTCACGTGAAACAAGTTTTTCCTATCTTAACTGCCCTCGTAGTTCAATGGATAGAACAAGAGACTCCTAAGCTCTGGATCCATGTTCGATTCATGGCGAGGGCAATTAAGATAGGAAAAATAGTAGTTTTCATTTGTTATTAATAAATTAGTTATCTATAAGTAAGGTCTAAGGTAGAGTTAGAGCAAACCCATTTAAATGGGTTTTTTTATATAAAAAAATGGCTACCGTTCCGGATGCGCATTGTATTCCTTAACTTTGGGTTAATTGAGGAACTTGTTTAATTTGCTGTTTCTCTCTCTTTCCTTAAGAGCAAGAATTTTGTTTTTATAATTGAGGAATGCGTAAGATTTATAAATAAGACTCATATTATGATTATAATAGCAACTACTCACTTCTAAACTAGGTTTTTTAAAAAATACTTTGTTTCACATGAAACACCAAGGTAAGAAATAACGAATAAGAAAATAAATATTTTTGTAATATTTGTTATATTTTGAGTCGTAAAATATAATTATATAGGTTTAAAATTAAAAGTTTTTTCAAAAAGTAGATTTTTTCAATGTTGATAGCCTGTGGATAAACTTGTGGAAAGTATTTTATAAAGTTTTTAGTCTTTGCCATTTTTGAAAATTTTTTTCCTGGAGCTTTTTACTTAAAAGTACATCAATGCATTTGACAGAGATGTGTTTTTTTTAGATTTTAGTCACGGTCTTTTGTAAATTTTTACGGGTGTGGATAAAATTGTGGATAATTTTTTGATTGTCTAGACCAGTTTGGACAAATAGGGATAAAATGCATTTTTTTGAAAAAAATTAAAAAATCACTCTGCTAAATTTAGCAAAAAAACAAAGTGCCGATCGTTGACTTATTAGGTAAAATTATATATAATATATACTAGAACACTAGAGAAGAGGGATGGAAAAGTTTTAGTGGGTTTGTTGTACCCATTCTAAGGCTTTTCCGCCCTTATTTTTTTACTAAAAAGTTCTGAAAGTCCAGGGCACCCTAGACTTTCAGGGTGAATATGGCTAATCAACGAAGAAAATTTAAACTGGTTATTTCGGTACTGCAGATTGTTGCGGCGCTTTTCTTTTTGGTTCAGCCGGTATTCGCCACGACTCTTAATTCAACGAACTACAGGATTTTGGATCATGACATAACTACCGGCGGTGAAACAATGTCATCTGCGAGCTTTGTGATGAACTCTGATATTGAGCTCGTGATAGATGTGCAAAAAGCTGTGACGGTTGAGCCGCCACCGGGGGGAGGAGAAGAACCACCCCCACCGCCCCCGCCACCCGATACAACACCTCCGGCAATATCAAATGTTCAGGCTATAAATATTACCCAAATTGGAGCCACTATAACTTGGGACACGAACGAGGCGGCCGATTCTTTTGTTGAATACGGCTTATCGGATGCTTACGGCCTTGATTCAGCCTCAAGTACTGCACTCGAAATTAGCCATAGTTTGAATATAGTCGGTTTGGCCGCAGATACGCTTTATCACTTCCGCGTCAGGTCAAAGGACGGTTCGAACAATCAGGCTTTTTCCGGTGATTATACTTTTAGAACCGTAAAAGCGGCCGATACGACGCCGCCGGTAATCTCAAATATCCGCGTCGTAGATATTACGGGCATAAGTGCGGCCATCCTTTGGGATACGAATGAGGCAGCTTCAAGCTCTGTAAAATACGGTTTAAATTCACAATATGGCAGTGTTAGAGGCAATGATACGTTGACAGTAACCCACAGAATTGAGCTTAATAATTTAATTCCGGATACAGAATATTATTTTCAGGTTTTGTCAGGTGATGTGGCGGGCAATGTAGCCGTTTCCGAAAATGAGACTTTTAGAACTTTAGATACTATTCCACCGGTAATTTCAAATGTCCGCGTTATAAATATTACCGAAAGGAGCGCGGATATTACTTGGGTTACGAACGAGGGAACAACTTCGCAGATTTTATACAGGCGCGCCGGAGAGAGTGCTTACTTGTCCCTGATAAATAACACATTGGAGGTTTCGCATTTTGATACTTTGTCCAGCTTAATTGCCAATGTTGATTACGAGTTTTATATCATAGCGAGAGATGCGGCGGGAAATACAGCAACTTCGGGAATAAAAACTTTTAAAACATTGAGAGATAATATTCCTCCTTCAAACATCAGGAATTTTACAGCTACGCCGGATGATACTTTGAATGTTTTGACCTGGCAAAATCCTGTTGATCCTGACTTTGCCGGCGTTTATATCGTGAGAAGCACCAGTACTTATCCAAGAAACAAATTTGAGGGTGAATTTGTCTATGTCGGTCCCGGCGTTTCATTTACCGACAGGGGATTGATAAACGGTGTGACGTATTATTACACAGGCTTTTCTTATGACACCTCGCTTAACTATTCTTCAGGCGCTATTACAAAAGGCACACCGGTAGGCCCATTACCGCCGGAAGAAGAGTTACCGGAAGAAGAATTACCGCCGGAAGAAGAAAAACCGATTGTGCCCGGAGAAGTAAATCTTGATGCAATTTCTTTCTGGGTTGCCAATAGAACGATCCAGATAGAGGCTGATGAAAACAGAATGGTTGAGACATTGGCGGGAGTTGGTTTGGGTGTTTCCCTGGATAAAAATAAAATTAGCGGCAATGCCAGCATAGTAACGCTTCGGATTGATAACTCAAATTACCTAATGAAGCTCCGCGCCGACGGAAGCGTTTATGACACAGATATAAGTTTATCTGCCGCCCCCGGAATTTATAATGGCGAAGTTACCTTGGTTTTTGACAACTCGCAACAAGTAATAAAATTTCAGCTTAATTTGAAATCAAGAGGAATGATTTTTGAAAATTTGGAGAACGGAGTAAACCCGGTTAATAACGCAAGCGTTACCCTTTACGAAATGGCGGGTGGAAATTGGCAAATATGGTCAGGCGCCAAATACTACCAGTCAAATCCGATCATCACATCAGACAGTGGAGCATATGGTTATCTTGTTCCGAATGGGACTTACTATTTGGAGATTAAAAAAGACGGTTATAGGGATGCAATTACAAACAGATTTGATGTAAGCAAGAATTTTATAAATACAAGCATTGAGCTTCTTGCGAAGCCTAAAAAAATTGAGGATGTGGTAAAACCGGAAGCTACGATAAGCGAGAATGTGGCGGCGGTGACGAAAAATATTATTGAGCAGTCATCGTATAGCACAAAAGTTGCTCAAGAAGAAGTGATAAAATTCACACAAAATCCGATTGTTGAAAATACAACGTCAGAGATAGTCGCGCCGAGCTTGGTTTCTGTTGCAGTGTTTAACGCGGCGACGGCAATTCCGTTTTTAAATCTTTGGACATATCTGCAATATCTTTTAACCCAGCCACTTTTATTTTTAAAACGCAAAAAACGCAAAGCCTGGGGAATTGTTTACAACGCGTTTACAAAAATGCCGCTTGATTTGGCTATCGTCCGTTTGATTGATGCCGCAACTAAACGCGTTGTGAGAACTGTTGTTACAGATAAACAGGGCAGATACGTATTGTTTGCTCCTCAAGGAAATTTTATTTTAACGATTACAAAACCCGGTTTCCAATTTCCGTCAGTGTATTTGAAGGGCAGAAAAGAAGATGAGGCTTATGTTGATTTGTATCAAGGCGGTTCGTTTGATACTAAACAAGACGGCCAGCCGGTTACCTACAATATCCCGATGGATCCGATTGAAAAGAAGGTGTCGTTGCGCAATATGATTTTCTTCCGCGCCATCAAGGGTTTGCAGTTTGGTCTTGCTTTATCCGGCATTGTCTTAACAACAGTAGCTTTAATAATTTCACCGAACGTCAAATTAGGTTTGTTCCTTGTCCTTCATATCGGACTCTTTGTCTTATTTGTCCGCTTGGCGCGGCCTGCTAAGTTTAATAAATGGGGCACGGTTAAGGATGAAACCGGCAAGCCTGTTAAAAACGCTGTTGTCAGGTTGTTTGAACCGGAATATAACAAACTATTGGGTACGCAAATTACAGATTCTAAAGGCCATTACGCATTCTTGGTCGGCCGCAATATTTACTACTTAACATTTGAAAAGGCCGGGTTTAAGACCTTGAAGACCAAGAATATTGATATGAGAACAAGAGCTAAGGAAGCTATTATTACAGAAAAAGTTAAATTAGAACAAAGTAAATAATTTATGCAATTGTTCGCCAAGAACAATTTAAGAAAGAATTTGAAGAGCTGGATAGGATCCGCTTTGTTCGGCGTGTTGAATATCGCCGCCTTGCTTTTATTTGTCTGGGTTTTAAAAGCGGGTTTTGCTCCTTTGACGGGCCAGGCCGCGACCGGAACCTATAAAGCTTTGAATTTTAGAGGCACTTTGCAGAATAGCGACGGAACAGCAGTTACTAATGGCCCTTATGAATTAAAGTTCACCATTTATGATGCCGCGGCCGGAGGAACTTGCTTGTATACTGCGCACGGAAGCTGCGCTGTTCCGATTGCCAAGTCCGTAACTGTTACAAATGGTGTATTTACAACAATGATTGGCGACACAGATAACGGCGACAACGCGGTTACAATTGACTTTAACAGCACCTCTTATTGGCTCGGTGTAACTGTTGGAGAAGACGCAGAACTTACCCCAAGAGTAAGAATTGGCTCTGCGGGATATGCTTTTAATGCCGACTTGTTGGACGGCTTGCATGTTTCTACGAATGGCGGAAGAAATAGCTACGTGCCCGGAACAGATGTTTTTGGAAATCTTAATTTAACAGGCGAATCCAGAGGAACTTATGCGGCGAACTCTACATTATATATAAATCCGGCAAGCGCCACTTCTACCTATTCTCTTTTAGGCTTGGCGGTCGGGGGCGTAGAGAAATTCAAAATTGACGCTTCAGGAAATTTTGCCGCTTCGGGTACAGCTTTTATTTCCGGATCAGGAACCTCAACTTTCTTGTATGGCGCGGCGCTTGCCACTTCCGGCGGTAGCGTAGGTATCGGCACCAGCACGCCTGACCAAAAATTAACAGTTGTCGGAAGCATTTCCAATCCCATAACTCAAAATTCCGGAATCCGCCAGGTTGGAACGATAAGTTTAGATAGCCCCGCTGGCGTATTTGTCTCCGGCCGATATGCGTATGTAACAGAACTAAACACAGATAAATTAGCAGTGGTGGACGTTTCTAACCCTCTGGCTCCGGCAAAAATTTCCACTGTGAGTGTTGGTAATAATCCTAAGGGGATTGATGTTTTTGGCAATTATGCATATATGGTCAATGCCGATGCCACTAGCGACAATCTTTCTATAGTTGATATTTCCAATCCAAAAGTTCCGGTACATGTTGCCACAAGTAGCGTAGGCATTTCACCTCAAGGCGTTCATATTTCCGGCCGATACGCGTATGTGACATTTATAGATGGTCTTGTAGTAATCGATATCTCTAATCCATCAGCTCCAAAAAAAGTGTCTACAGTAACTACTACCGGCAGTTCATCTTGGGGCATAGATATTTCCGGCCGATATGCGTATGTTGTAAACGATATGTTAAATACTATTTCAGTAATAGATATTTCAAATCCTTTAATTCCAAGATTAACCGCTACAACAGCGGTAGGAAGCTCGCCATACGGAATTAGTGTCTCCGGCAGATATGCATATGTTGCGAACGCTGATTCTGGAAATGTTTCGGTGGTTGATATCTCCAACCCATCCGCCCCAGTTCAGGTCACTACTGTAACAACTGGTGGTGTTCCGTATGGAATAAGCGTCTCTGGCCGATATGCATATGTAACAAATTTAAGCGGTTATGTTTCAACAATAGATATTTTAAATCCATTGGCTCCAAGAGTGGTTGCTACAACAGTTGTTGCTGCCAATTCGAGTGACATTTTTGTCTCCGGCCGTTATGCGTATGTGGTGGATTCTAGTACTCTTTCAATCATAGACATCTCCGGAGCAGAGTTTTCATCTCTCGTGGCCGGTTCTGCTGAAATTGGAAACCTCCAATCCAGAAACGACATCATTGCCGGAGGAAGCATTACTGCCAATACATCGCTTTTTGCCGGAATGGGCGGAATTATTTCCAACGGCGCTTTGAGCATCAACTCAACAACCACCCCTTCATATTTTGGCGCGA
>Ga0265297_10000377_pt1 | contig 138406 bp, 163 predicted proteins | sample Munlanlwell13791_FD_192502 | JGI IMG/M metagenome (GOLD analysis project Ga0265297, IMG submission 192502) | Leachate microbial communities from a municipal landfill in Southern Ontario, Canada - Leachate well 137-91 | ecosystem: Engineered > Solid waste > Landfill > Unclassified | place... | reverse complement strand
CATCACGTTTTCCATAAAACACAGAAACAATCATGAACTTTGAATCAATAAAAAACCAAGAAAACAATAATGCTATCATAGAAGAAACTCTAAAAACAAGAGAAGAGCTTGATTTAAAGCTGGCTGAATTAAACAATGCTTCAAATGAAGAAGAACAACAAAACATATTAAGAGAAATCAACGAATTAAAGGAATCCCTTAAAGAAATGAACGAAATACTTAAAAAAGAGTTGATTAAAAGAGCAAAGAAGAAAGCGGAGGAGATAAGGGGAGACAAGGAAGCAATACAAAAAGAAGATTCTACTTATGTTTTAAGAGAATTGTCTAAAGATGAAGATGAATATGTGCGACATAGAGTCGCTAAAAATCCTAATGCTCCGATAGATATTTTAAAAGAGTTGTCTGAAGATAAAGATTCTAATGTGCGATGGAGGATTGCTCTAAATCCCAATACTCCGATAGATATTTTAAAAAAGTTGTCTGAAGATGAAGATGATGTTGTGCGATGTGGAGTTGCTCTAAATCCTAATGCTCCGACAGATATACTAAAAAAGTTGTCTGAAGATAAAAGTAAATATGTATAATTTAAGATTAACCAAAAAAAATAATAAAAAATGAATAAAATAATAGAAGAAATTAAGAAAAGGGCTAAAAAATATTTTAAAGATGGTGATAGTTCTCACGATTGGAGCCATGTAGAAAGAGTATACAATTCAGCCGTTAAAATAGCTAAAAAAGAAAAGGCCGATTTAAATGTTGTAAAAATAGCAGCATATCTTCATGATATTGGAAGAAATGATGAAATTAAAAGCAAGGGAAAAATATGCCATGCGAAAAGAGGTTCAGAAATTGCAAAAGAAATGTTGTCCGAATATGATATTGATGAAGAATTATCTCAAAACATAGTTCATTGTATTTTAGCTCATAGAAATAGAAATAATCATCAACCAAAAACACTTGAAGCTAAAATTATATTCGATGCCGATAAATTAGATTCTATCGGAGCGATAGGAATAGCCAGAGATTTTTTGTTTGCGGGAATATACAATGCTCCATTGTATACTGGTAGAGAAAAAGAAATACTTAAAAACGCTGATAGATACTCATACACAAAAGATGACACCGCACTATTGGAGTATTATTATAAACTCAGTAAAATTAAAAGCAAAATAAAAACCAAAACAGCTAAAAAAATTGCTGAAGAAAGGCAGAGATATATGAAAGATTTTTTTCAAAGATTTAATAAAGAAATTAAGGGCATATTATAGAAATGGAAAAAGAAAACAATCAAAACAATCATTCTTTTGATCAATTAAATTTTGATTATTTTCCTTGTAATGAGGAAATATTTAAAAACTTAATTGGCAAAAAGAAAATCATCTTATTTATCATATTATTAATTACTATATTTTTGATTTCTTCTAATAATTATTATCTTTCTGTCTTGATTATTATTTTATCTTTTTTATATATATTATTTAATATAGAAAGAGAAAGAAAAAAACTTTTGAATAAATTTATAAGCAATAATAATTTAGAATATCAGGAATCAATTTCAATGGATGATGTTAAGGGTAATCTTTTTAAAACAGGACCATCTGCGAGAATAAGAGATATAATTATTGGCAAATACAAAGATCAAAAAGCAAGATTGTTCTATTTTGCTTATACCGTACAGCAAGGCAAGAATACAATTGTTTATAATTTTACAGTTCTTGAGGTTTTTTTTGATAAAATATCTTTTCCATATATGCATCTTCTCTATGGAAATAGATTTGGATTCTTATCTAATTTTCCCAAACACGGGAGAAGAGAGCCAGACAAAAGAGAGGTGCGGCTTGAAGATGAGTTCAGAGATACTTTTAAACTTTTTATAAAAGATGGCTATGGCATAGAAGCAATGCAGATATTCAGTAAAGATTTTCTTAATTTTTTAATAAATGAAAAGTGTGATTTTAGTATAGAATTTAATGAAGACAGGATGTATATATATAAAAGACATAAAATAAGCGGAAAAGAAGAATTAAAAGAACTTTTTGAAACAACTAAAGAAGCAATTAAAAAAATAAATCCGCTTTTAGACAGATTGAAAAAAGATTTTATTGTGCTGAAAGATGCTTATAGTAAAAAATATAATAGAAAATAAAGAAGTTTAGCCAACCATTTTGGTTGGCTTTTTTCACCTTCATTACCGCAAGTGCAAGAACCATTGAGGTCGCTGGTATCATAAAAGAAAATACCAGCAATCCAATACCAATAGCGGTATTTATTGCACCTCCTCGGAACAGAAGGATGGCAGAAGTAATAAACAGCAACATAGTTGCTAAGATGACTATGTAGGCAGTCTTTTCTGGTCCGAAACAAAAGACTCCCTCTGTGTTTTCCTTTTTTTCATCAGGCATTTTTTGAAGCATTTTACATGCTCCCATTTGCCCAATATTAAGTATAATCAAAAAGATTACACCCATCAGGATAAACAACAATACCATATTTCATCTCCTGCTTTTAAAAGCAGCCAATAACATTAAACCATTTATTATTGTTCGTGTCAAACGAATACTATTTGAAAAATATATAAATTATGCAATAATAAGATATGTTAATTAAAAAATCAGAATCAATAAAATTTCAAAATTCAAATAATTGCACTGTATGGGAATATGATTTTCCAAGTAAAAAGTTTGGTCTCACAACATCATTTATTAATGGTCGTTATCCTGAAGAGGGAAAAGGAGTTAATTTAGAATGCCAACAAATATTTTTCGTAATTTCAGGATCGGGAACTATATACTCTGATAAGGGTGAATTTAAAATTGAGAATGGAGATTCTTATCTCTTTGAAGAAAATGAACCTTACTATATAGAGGGTAATAATTTATCAATAATAATTATTAATGCTCCAAAATGGCAAAAAGAACAATATAAAAAAATATGATTTATTATCTTCTTATTATAATTGGTTTTCTATCAAGATTTATTCCAGGAATTGCTAATTTTACTGCAATTGGAGCAATTGCTCTTTTTAGTGGTTATTATTTAAAAGACAAAAGAAAAGCACTTCTTATTCCTTTAACGATAATGTTGATTACTGATTATTTTATTGGATTTTACGACCCAATATTATTATTCAGCGTATATTTATCCTTTGGATTGGTTGTTTTACTAGGATCAACTATTAAAAACAAAAAATGGTATTTTTCTCTTCCTACGTCTATATTAGGAACGATAATTTTCTTTATTATTACCAACTGGGCTTTTTGGCAATTTACTGGATTTTATCCTTTAACAATGGAAGGATTAATTTCTTGTTATGTAGCTGCTATTCCTTTCTTAAAAAATTCTTTTATGGGAGATTTCTTTTACACTCTAATTTTCTTTTCTTTAGCTGAAATGGCTGTTAATTTAAAGAAAAAATTAGTTAATCTTCGTCCTGAATAAAATCTTCTTTTTCTTTAATTGCTTTTTCGGCTCTCATAAGCTCTCCTCCTAAATATAATGCATGATCAATATCAGAAATAAATTGACTGATTTGATTTTTTAATTCATTAGCTTTTTTTCCTTTAAAATCTTGCAATAATTTTCCTTCTTGATCAAAATGTTTAACTGTAATTTGATCTTCCGCTATTTCAATCAAAAAGTTTCCCCTTGGGTCTTTATCAAAAAGTATTTTACCATTTTCAATAACTTTTTGTGCCTCTAAAAAATCTCTTTCATAAATATGTGCCGAAGAGGAAATAATCGCTAATTTACCCAAACCAATATTTAATTTTTCAGCAATTTCTTTTTGAATTTTTAGCAATCCAAAAGCGTTTTGAGGCCAAGCCCTGAACATATCGTTTGAGCGAAAATAGGCTGTAAGATATATTTTATTATCCTGAATTAGGGCCTGAACTAAATCTAAACAAGGAGACTTAGAACTTTTGCAGTCCTTTTCTACGTTCCAAGTAAATGCAATGGCTCTTCTAGAAAATGCCTCTCTTTGTAACTCTTTTACTATTAAATCTATCTGATTTATTCCTTCGTGATTTCTTAACCTGCTTCCATAAGTATATTCTACTCCGGGGAAAACAGCATCTGTCATCATTTGAGGATAATAGTTTATTAAATCATTTTTATTAAAATAGAAATAATCTGGAATGTATGGGTTATCAGGATCTTCTCCGTCAATAACAGTAATAATATCTAACAATTCTCTTTGTTTTTCATCATAAGAACTCATTTTTTCAAAACCGAATTTATTAATTTTATCTAGTACTTTAATCCAAATATCAGCAATTCTTTTTCCCTCTATTCTAAATCCTATTTTTTCAGATGGAAAGGTACTAGTAATTGTATAGGTATGATCTTTAAAAGATAAGATATTTTTTGTCCAATTATGTTCTTTTACTTCTAGTTTCTTTATAAAATTATCAATTTCTGAAAGTTCAATAAAGGCACAATTTTTAGAAAAATAGTTTCTAAATTCTTCTACTTTATCGGTCGGTATTTCTTGATGTATAAAAGTGTTATCTTGATTAAATAAGAAATCATTAAAACTTTTAATGCTTCCTGAAGCGTCCCGACCAGTGACAATCAAAAAATTAATCTTCGGATTTAAAAATGTATTTCTAATAATAAAATTAATTCCTTCCTTAGAGTAAAGTTGTCCCATTACCGAAACTTTTTCTTTTGAATCTGAAGAAAGATTATTCCAGATATCTTCCTTTTTTGTCCAACCGCAGGTTATGGCGATTCCTTTATCAGAATTAATAATTAATTGATTTTTATAATATTTGGGCCAATCGTTCATATTTTTATAATACCATTTTTAAAATTAATTACAATTATTATTTCTTTTTTATTTTGACATTTGATTTGATTTATGAGATAAAATAAGTGTTTTTTATGAAAACGTATTTAAAATCATTAAAATTTATTAAAGAAGAAAAGGGTTTAGCAATTGGAATCATAATTGGTTGTTTTTTGTTATCTGTTTTTACTCTAATTGAACCTTTCTTTTTTAAGAACATAATAGACGGATTGATTAATCTAGAACAAAGTAGTGAAATGATCAAAATCTTTGTTTTATGGACATCTGTTGTTTTTATTAATATATCACTTTTAATTGGAGTTTATTCTTTTGCATCTTTTATTGCAAACAAAATATATCATAAACTATGGATAAGAACATTCAATCATTTAATGTGCCTCTCTATTGATTATTTTCAAGAAAACAAAGCTGGGTCAATTATAAGAAACTTTGAAAGGGGAATGGATAACCTTTATATGCTTCTTATGGGATTTTTTAGAAACATTTTAATTAATTTTTTAATTATAATAATCCTTTTTCCTGTAATGTTTTATTTAAACACAAAAATGGCTTTACTGTTTTTGGCAAGCATTCCGATTCTAGTATTTTTTATAATTTATGGATCTAAAAAAACAATGGCTGAACAGAGTAGGGCAGATCAAGAATGGTCTGATATTTCAGGAATTGCTTATGATACAACTAGTAATATATTTTTAGTAAAAAGTTTTGTTTTGAAAAGTTTTTTGTCTCAAAAAATATTTAAAAGAAGTGGCAAAGCATACGAATATCAAAAAAACGCAATAAAATGGTGGGGATTTATTGTTGGATTTTCTAGAAGCATAGGACTATTATTAAACATTTTAGTTTTCTTTATTGGCGGTATGCTTTTTATCAGCGGAGAGATTACAATTGGTGAAATAATTATGTTCGTTGGCTTTAGTTCTATTTTAATTAATACATTTAACACTATTTTTTGGAATGTTATAGATTATCTTTGGCAAAAAGAAAAAATCAATCTTCTTTTTGAGATTATGCAAACTAATCCTAGTATTATAAATAGCAAAAACGCTCTTGTAATTGATAAATTAAAGGGCAAGATAAGCTTCAAAAATGTTTATTTTAAATACAAGGAAGGGGAAGGCGCAATTAAAGATATATCTTTTGATATAAAAGAAGGAGAAGTTATTGCTTTTGTAGGACATACTGGGTCAGGAAAATCAACTACTGCTAATTTGATTTCAAGATTTTTTGATGTTTCATCAGGAAAAATATTAATTGACGAAATGGACATTAAAGATATTGATATTAATTCTTTAAGAAAGAATATCGGTATTGTTTTTCAAGAAAACACTTTCTTTAACGCAAGTTTTGAAGAAAATTTAGCCATTGGAGAAAAAGAGATTAGCAAGGAAATGATTGAAAGTGCTTGCAAAAAAGCGTACATCTGGGACAAAATCAAGAATGGTAGAGATGGATTAAATCAAATAATTGGAGATAGGGGAATCAAACTTTCTGGTGGAGAAAAACAAAGATTGAGCATTGCTAGAGCAATAATAAAAGATGCTCCGATTCTTATACTTGATGAAGCAACTTCTGCACTAGACGCAAAAACAGAGCACGAAATACAGATAGCATTATCTAACGCAATAAAAGGAAAAACAACTATTATCATAGCCCATAGATTATCTACCATTAAAAAAGCCGATCGTATTTTTGTCTTTGATAATGGAAAAATTGTTGAAGAGGGTAAATTTGACGAATTAATAAATAGAAAGGGTTACTTCTACGAATTGGCTAATCACCAACTTACGATATAAATTTCATAATTTGAGGAACAAGATCTTTCTTTCTAGACATCATTCCTTTAATATATATAGAATTATCTTTTATCTCTTCATCAAAAGAAATTAACTCGCAACCATTGCTTAATAACAACTCTGATCCTTCATTAATAATATCGGTAACCATTAAAATAACAAAAAGAAATTTTTCTTTTTCTTTTATTTTATTCAATTCTTCAATTAATTCTTTTTTCCTTTCTTTTGCCTCTGCTAAATCAACTACTTCTACTTGACCAATTCCAAAGTTTCCATTGCTAGTTTCAAATGGTTTAAAATCTGTTTTTATTACTTGCTCTGCCGTTATTCCATTAAGAGATGATTTTTTCTTTTTTATTTCTATTCCAAAACTTTTAACATCTTCTATCTCTGCAATTTTAGACAATTGTTCAGCTATTTTAACATCTATTGATGTTGTTGTGCTTGATTTAAAAATAACCGTATCTGAAAGAATAGCAGAAAGTAAAATACCGGCGATAGGTTTGGTAATTTGAAAATCAGCATTATTAAACATTCTTTTAGCAATAATTGTTGCTGTTGATCCGTATGGCTTTATTTCAAATCTTATCGGATTAGATGAAGAAAATCCTATTTTATGATGATCAATCACTTCAACAATTTTAGCATTTTCAAGACCAGCAAAACCCTGACTATCTTCATTATAATCAACAAGAATAACTTTTCTTTCTTCTGTTGAGCACATGCTAATTGGTTCTTCTATATTGAAATGCTGTAAAACATATTTTGTCTCTTGATTAAGTTCTCCACAAATCGTTGGAATAGCATTTATTCCTTTGTGTTTTAAATACTCACTGTAGGCAATAGCGGAACAAACCGCATCTGTATCTGGTGATTTATGCCCGACAATGTAAATAGTTTCTTCTTGGTTCATATTTTTAATATTATTTATTATATATATCAATATATAATGAAATTACTTTAATGTCTATTGACAAATAATAATCTTTATTTTATTATTAATTTATGGCCATTTTAATTGGCAAGAGGGTATATCCCTCAAAAAAAGTTTCGGCAATAATTGATGCCGAAAAAAAAGTAAAGCCGATAATCGTTGCGCAGAAGATTGCACCGATTATTGAAGCCAAGTCGTGAGCGGACTATAAACGCTCTTTTTTATTTGACAATAAAAAAAAGAAAAATTATAATACTAATAATAATTATAATAAAATAAAAAAATGCCTAAAAAAATTACACCTAAAAAAAGTTCTCTTGGTGCAGCGGTAGGAATAGGAGTTGGAATCGCAGCTGCAACAGCCGCAGCATATCTTCTTTTTGGTCCTGATGGTAAAAAAAATCGTAAAGCAATATCGGGATGGACTATTAAAATGAAAGGAGAGATAATAGAAAAATTTGAAAAAGCTAAAGAAGTAACAGAACCAATTTATCACGAAATCGTAGACGAAGTTTCTAAAAAATACAGTAAGCTTAAAAATATAGACAAGGAAGATCTTGAAGCCGTTGTAGATGATTTAAAAAATAATTGGAATAAAATAGTTAAAGACGTTAAGTCAAAAAAGAAAAAATAGAGCCCTATGGCTCTTTTTTCTTAAAAAAAAGAGGGAATATGTTATCTACTTATTCCGTAGATTTCATCATAATCCCTTTGGGTAAAGTTCTTTTTTTTGACATTTACCTCTGTTCTCTCTGGACTCTTTCCAATACTTTTCATAAAGAGCCTTTTATATTGGCCCTTTTTGCAGCCCCTTTTTGTTAGCGGCATAATTAGTTTATAATAAATTAAACAAAACTTGTCAAGAATTTTTAATTATGATAAAATTATCTTATGAATAAAACAACAAAAACAGTAAGAACTTTTTATTTATATACCGTATCATTGTTAAGTTTGATATTCTTAGCAGTGGGAATAGGTAATTTAGCCAATACAACGCTAAAAGCAACGATATTTAAAGATGCAGAGAAAAGAGATTATAGCCATTGTTATAATTATCCCTATTATATTTCTTCTTTTGAAGAAAAGGAGCTAAGCGGAACTACAATTGAACAGCAAGAAAAAGTAGAGATGATGTTAAGAGATTATGAGTCCTGGAAAAAAGAAAATACAGGGGAATCGTGCTATAGATCAGAAAGAGAAAAAAAGATAGTTGATTCTTTGACAATGATTATTATATCTCTTCCTTTGTACGTCTTTCATTGGGCCGTGATTAGAAAAGAAAAAAGAGAAGAAGTTTAAGAAGGGGGGTAAAACCCCCTTTTTGGTTTGTAAACATTGACAAAACATTAAAAAAGAGTAATATCTAATTATATTAATATTCCACAGAAAGCAGGCATAAATAAGACCTGCCGAGGAAAACGTAAGTTTTTTTGGTCGTCTGTGGAATCACAGATTTTTTTAATTAATAATTATGGCTTTAACAAAAGAACAAAAACAGAATGTTATTTCTAATTTAGAAGAAAAGATAGAAAAACAAAAATCAATTGTATTTATTGGTTTTGATGGAGTTGATGTTAAAGAAATCACTCAATTTAGAGAATTGTTAAAAGATGGTGGCAGTGAAATGAAAGTCGCCAAAAAAAGCTTAATGAAAATTGCTCTAAAGAATAAAGATATTGATTTTGAGCCACAAGAATTAGAAGGAGAAGTAGCAATGGTATTTGGCTATGAAGATGAAATTGCTCCAAGTAAACTTTCTTATGATTTTTCCAAGAAAAATGAAAAAATTAAGATATTGGGAGGATTCTTAGAAAACAAATTCTATGAAATGGGTGATGTAATCAAGTTAGCACAATTACCAAGCAAGGAACAATTACTTGGAATGCTTGTTGGAACATTAAATGCACCAACAACAAATCTAGTGGGAGTTCTTTCGGGAAACACAAGAAAATTAGTTTATGCGCTTTCCCAAATTAGAGATAAAAAAATATAACATTGCATTTAAATATATCTAATTAATAAAACAATGTTTCATTAGTTAATATAATTAATGTGAATAAAAAAAATGGCAGAAGAAAAAGAAATTATAGAAGTTCCTGAAAAGTTTAAAAAGCTTGTTGAGGAAATAGAAAAAATGTCAGTACTAGACCTATCAGAATTAGTTAAGGTTTTAGAAGAAAAGTTTGGCGTATCTGCAGCACCTCAAATGGTTGCAGGAATGGCTCCAATGGCAGGCGGTGAAGCAGCTCCAGCTGGTGAAGAAAAATCATCATTTGATATTGTTTTAACTAGTGCAGGAGAAAAGAAAATTGAAGTTATTAGAGTTGTTAGAGATTTAACTCAAAAAGGACTAAAAGAAGCTAAGGACTTAGTTGATGAAGTTGCAACAAGTGCTCAAACAGTTAAAGAGGGCGTTGAAAAGAAAGAGGCAGAAGAAATTAAGAAGAAATTTGTTGACGCCGGCGCAACAGTAGAATTAAAATAATATTGTTGTATTAAAAAACTCCGCTATTGTGCGGAGTTTTTTGTTCTTCTTTTATTAATCTATCCACCACAAACTGATGAAGGAACTCCTCCTGTAGCTCTACAAAAAACTGCTTTAAGAGCTTCTTTTTCTCCATCTTCTCCTAGATTTTGACCTGCACCAGTTCTATAATACTTACAACCAGCAATAACCATAGGAACAGCACCTTCTCCATATTTTAATAACACATCCGAATCAGTTACGCCGTCATATCTTTCACGATAATCAATAGCATCTCCAAATTGAGAAATAACATCTTCAACTAATGGTTTTTCCCATGCACAATATGGACAATTTTCAGAACCAAAGAAATAAACTATTGGCTTATCATTTTCCATGCAAACATCCATATCTATAATTCCTTTAAATCCTCCCTCAATATCTTCTGCTTCTTTTTCTAACATTTCAGGAAGTGGCTGTTTTTCAACTTCTGTAGACATATCAATTGGACCATCAGCAAAAAGATATTTACCATCAGAAGAAACGAATGATTCATATTCTTGTCCTTGAATCTTTAACTTTATTTTATATAATTTTGTAATATCTGATTTTTCAACCCCTCCCAATTCTGCTACAACGCCGTCGCCCAATAAGTTTTGGTTGATATAATTTATAGCTTTTTCTCCTGCTTTTTGAGGTGATTCAAAAAATGGTTTAACGAAAATAAATAGTAGAACTACTACTAGAACAATTGTTGAAATCTTCCAAATATTCTTTATCATTTTTATTGTTTATTATTATAATTATAGAATCAATATATCAATTTATTTAAAAAAAATCAAATAAAAGGCCCCGGTAATCCGGGGCGCAAATCAATAAGAATTATTCTTCTTCGTCATCATCGATTTCTTCTTCGTCATCATCGATTTCTTCTTCGTCATCGTCGATTTCTTCTTCGTCATCGTCTTCATCCATTTCGCTTGTTGTTTCTTCTTCGTCATCAATCATTTCACAAGCTTCTTCGTCGTCCATTAATAATAATGAAGTTTCTTCTTCAATATTAGTTTCTTCTATGTTTTCTTCTTCAAAAATCATATTTTTATTTTTTGTTAATTTATCACAATAGCCGACCTTTTTATAAGATGTTATTATTATATTAATAGAATAATTATTGTCAAGAGCAAATTATGGACATTTTTAATAAATAGAATATAATTAAACTATGAATATCATTTTGGGCTATTTTTATTGGCAATTGATAGAAACTCCTAAAAAAATAATTTTGATAATTAAAGATTTTATTGTTTTTGGTTTCGTTCTTTTTTCAGTAAAAGAAAACATTAGAAATCTATTTTCTCCATGGAAAAGATATAATTGGGACTATGGAAGGGGTTTTGATATGTCAAGATATTTTGATGTTTTTATGTCTAACTTGATAACAAGATCAATTGGCTGCTTTATGCGAATATTCTTATTATTATTTTTTGTTGTTTATGAATTTTTAACACTAACAATCGGTATCTTATTATTTTTATTCTTTGTTTTTTATCCTTTTATTGCTTTATGGATAATAATTAATTTAATATGAACAATATCAAGCGAACATCTATATATAAGGCAATACAAATAGAAAAGCTTTTTTCTTTGCTGAAAATAATTAAATTTATTTCTTTTGCTGGGATTATTGTTTCTTTTATTCTGTTTATCAAAGAAAGCAACGCTTATCTCAATATAATAATTCTTCTCCTTGCTTTAATTTTAATAATTAACAATTTAATATCATTTTTTGAAAACTTTCTTAAAAAACCAAGAAACAAGGAGCCCCTCAAAATTGCCCTAGAAAAAGGAAGCAATCTTTTGCCATATCTTAATTTTAATTCAATTAAATACTTGGCTCAATCTAGATCACTTGATTCAACCTCAATTCTTAAATCATTTTTAAGACCAACGAATCAGAAAATTAATTTTATAATGCAGAGATTGTTAATTGATGTAGATGAATTTAAAAAAGAACTTTCAAATATAGAATATAAAGTAAGAGATGATTCTTTTATTATTATTAAAGATGCAGCAAAAATTGCTGTCAATCGGGGAGGGGAAACAATAAATGAAGGAGATATTTTGGCATCTTTATCTAAAAATGAACCCCACTTAAAAAACATAATTATAAATTCAGATATAGAAGAAGTTGATTTTGAAAAAGTAAACGCTTGGCAAGAAAGAGTTTCCAGAAGAATAAAAAAGATGAAAGAGTGGTGGAATTATGAAAGTCTTTCAAAAATTGATTCCTTTGGAAATGACTGGACTGCTGGATATACTCCAACTCTAGACAATTTTTCTATTGATTGGACTAGAATTGTTAAAAGAAGGGGATTTGAAGACATCACCGGACACAACGATAAAATATCCCAACTAGAAAGGATATTATCTAAAAAAAATGCTGGCAATGCTCTAATTGTTGGTGACCCGGGTGTGGGTAAAAAAAATATAATTCACGGACTGATTAAAAAGAGTATCGCTCAAGGATCCACAAAAGAAATAAACAATAATCGCTTTATTGAAATTGACATTGTTTCATTATCTGCAAGTTTTACTTCTTTTGAACAAATGGAAAAAGTTCTTAATCAGTGTTTTAAGGAAGTAATTCATGCTAGAAATGTTATTTTAATTATTAATGATTTTCATGATTTTCTAGGTGGAAAACAAAAGGCCGGAATAATTGATATTTCTGGTTTAATAGGAAACTATATTCAATCACCACACTTTAAAATAATTTGTTTGACTTCTTATAACGGTTTGCATAAATACATAGAGAAAAAACCATCAATCTTAGCTGAATTTCAAAAAATAGAAGTAGAAGAAATGAATAGAGACGAAACAATTGAAATTCTTGAAAACAAAGTTTTTCAAGTGGAAATGGAAAATAAAAAATTTATCCCATTCAATTCTCTAAAAGAAATTGTTGATGTTTGCGAAAAATATATTTCTGACTTTCCATTTCCTCAAAAAGCAATAAATCTTTTAGAAGAAACAGCTCTTTTGAAGAATAGTAAAGTTATTATGCCAGAAGATATCCATTTGCTTATTTCTGAGAAAACTCAAATACCAATCGGTAAAATTAGAAGCCAAGAAAAAGAAATTCTTTTAGATTTAGAATCAATTTTACATAAAAGAATCGTTGGACAAAACGAAGCCGTGAAAGAAATATCTTCTTCTTTAAGAAGGGCAAGAACAGGGGTTCAAACAAGAAAGGGACCCATGGGCAGTTTCTTGTTTTTGGGACCAACGGGAGTCGGAAAAACAGAAACCGCCAAAGCATTAGCAGAAACATATTTCAAATCAGAAGAAAACATTATTCGTCTTGATATGTCAGAGTTTCAAAGTATTGAAGATATAAAAAGAATATTGGGTTGTGAAAGTCAAGAAGGAATACTCACTACACAAGTAAAAGAAAATCCTTTTTCTTTAGTGCTACTAGATGAAATAGAAAAATCACACCCCAACATATTAAACCTTTTTTTACAAGTTTTAGACGAAGGATATTTAAACGATTACACAGGAAGAAAAGTAAGTTTTACCAATTGTATTATAATAGCCACATCAAATGCAGGATATAAAACAATATTAAAGGCATTAAAAGAAGAAAAAGAAATGCCAGAAATCAAAAAAGAACTATTGTCTGATATTTTTGAAAAAGGGTTATTCAGGCCAGAGTTTATTAATAGGTTTGATGGGGTTGTTGTCTTTAGATCATTAAGCAAAGAAGATTTAAATCAAATAGCAAAAATAAAACTGGAAAAAATAAACAAAAATCTTCAATCTAGAAGAATAAAAATAAACATTACAGAAGAACTTAAATCTCAAATTGTAGAATTAAGCTATAATCCCACCTTTGGAGCAAGAGAAATGAAAAGGGTAGTCCAAGATAATATAGAAAACGAAATAGCAAAAGAGATACTAAAAGATTCCATACCAAACGGAAGTTCAATAACAATAAATCCTAAAACTTTTAAAATATCTATTAAATAAATAGGCCTCCTGTGGAAAACTCTCAAAAGCCCTTGTTTGCAAGGGTTTTTTAAGTGGTTGACAAGTAATTTTGAGTGGTGTAGAATGGTCGTACAGTGTTAATAAGTGGGGAAAAGTGTGGATAACTAAGATTAATTGTGGATAACTAAAAATGATAATAGGACAATACAATTACAATTTAGATCCCAAGAAGAGGCTAACTATTCCTACTAAATTTAGAAGTGTTTTATCAAAGGGCGCCATCCTCACCAGAGGAATTGATGGGTGTCTTTTTTTGTATCCACAAAAGCAATGGGACGAACTAGCTGAAAAATTAAGCAAATTGCCATTATCACAAGCAAACGCAAGAAGTTTTGCTAGAGTAATGATTGCAGGAGCAATGGACGTAAAGGTAGATAGTTTGGGTAGAATATTAATACCTGATTATTTAAAAGAATATGCAAAATTAGATAAAAAAGTAGTTATTGCTGGTCTATACGATAGAATTGAAATCTGGGATGAGAATAACTGGCAAAAATATGGAGAAACAACAGGAACTCAAGTTGAAAATATAGCAGACGGATTAAAAGAATTAGGAATATAAAATGCACATACCAGTTTTATTAAAGGAAGTAATAGACCAAATTGAGGCCAACAAGAATTATATTGATTGCACGTTAAGTTTTGGAGGGCACACAAAAGAGATATTAAAGAAAAACAAACCAGAAGGGAAGGTCTTAGGTATAGAAATAGACAAAGAGATATTTGAAAAAACAATAAAAGATGATCGATTAATTGCCATAAACGATTCCTATATTAATCTTAAAGAAATAATTAAAAAGAATAATTTTAAAGATGTGTCGGGGATATTGTTAGATGCTGGAATGTCATCATACCATATTGATTCAAGTAAAAGAGGATTCAGTTTTAATAAAGATGAACCATTATTAATGAATTATGGCAATGGAATATCTGCAGAAGAAATTATTAATGAATATGACGAAAACGAAATAGAAAGGATATTGAGAGAGTATGGAGAAGAAAAATTTAGTAAAAAAATAGCAAAAAAGATCATTGAAGAAAGAAAAAGAAGAAAAATAAAAAGCACATTACAATTAGTTGAAATTATTAAAAGGATAGTTCCTGGATCAAAAATTAATCCAGCAACAAGAACCTTTCAAGCATTAAGAATAGAAGTAAATCAAGAATTAGAAAATTTAAAAAAAGTCCTTCCTCAAGCATTAGAAGTGTTAAACAGTAAAGGAAAATTAATGATAATATCATTTCATTCGCTTGAAGATAGAATAGTTAAAAATTTTATAAAAGACAATCAATTAGAATTAAATAAACCAATTGTTCCGGGCGAAGAAGAAATCAAAATAAACCCAAGGAGCAGATCAGCAAAATTAAGAATAATCGTAAAAAAATAAATATGACAAAAAGGAATAAAAGAAAAAAGAATTTAGTATTATTGTCCGTATTATTCGGTTTTTCGGCACTAGTTGTTTTTTACTTTTTCCAAGTAGTAAAAATATCTGAAACTGGTTATTTAATGGGAAAGAAAATGACAACAATTGAAAATCTCAAAAAAGAAAATGCTGAGCTTAAATTATCAATCTCTCAACAAAGAAATTTGAAGAATGCAGAAGAAAAAATTATTGAAGAAGGTTTTCAAAAAGTTAGTATAAGCACAAGAAATTATATTGTAATTCCAGAGGTCTCTTTAGCAAAAAAATAAATAGATGAAGGTTAAAGATTTGAGATTAGATTTTATTGTTGTCATTGTTCTTATTATTGGTGGCATTTTTTTGTGCCGCCTTTTTATAATCCAAATAAACCAAGGAAACTTTTACAAAGCAATAGCTCAAGGACAGCAAGTTGAATTATCAGAATCAACTGGAGAAAGGGGATATGTTTATTTTTCTAATGGTGAGATATTGGCAATGAATAAAAAAGAGCCATATTTTTTTATCTCTCCCGCAGAAATAGATGATAAAGAAAGTGCCGTTAAAGAGATACTAAAAATAATAGATGTAGAAGAATCTTTTCTTCTTTCTTTATTAGAAGATGAGGATAGTTTTTATAAGATAGTTAAAAAAGAAATCGGAAAAGAAAAAGCAGAGGAAATTATAGCATTAAAAATAAAAGGGCTATATGTCGGAAATGAAACAAAAAGATATTATCCAGCAGAAATAAATGGATCACAAATCATTGGCTTTGTTAATCAAGATAAAATTGGTCAATACGGAATAGAAGAATATTATAACGAAAAACTTAAAGGAATATCATCATTAGAAAAAAACCAAGCCAATCCATATAAATTTTCTTTTAAGGCATCAAACGGCGACTCTCTTGATGGAGACAATTTAACCCTTACTATTGATTATAATATTCAATTTATGGCCGAAGAAATCCTAGAGAAGGGCATAAAAGAATATGACGCTGAGGGAGGAAATATAATTGTTATGAACCCAAATACTGGAGCTGTAATTGCAATGGCTCAAAAGCCCAATTTTGACCCTAATAACTATAAAATTGCTGACAGTGATTGGTTTAAAAACTCTGCAATACAAGAAATCTTTGAGCCAGGTTCAATTTTCAAACCAATAACAATGGCAATGGCAATAAATGATGGAGCAGTTAAGGCAGAAACAAAATACAATGATAATTTAGGTTACGTGCAATATCCATCAAACAAAGTTTCTAATTATTCAAACAAGGCATGGGGAGAAGTGAATATGACTCAAGTTCTTGAAAAATCAATAAACACTGGCGTTATCTTTGTTGAAAAAAAATTAGGACATCAATCCTTTTATAAATACCTAGAAAAATTTGGTATTTTTGAAAAAGCTGGAATTGATTTATCAGGAGAGGTTGTTTCTTTAAATAATGAAATTAAAAATGCACTTAAAAATAATGTTGATATTAGTTTTGGAACTGCTTCATTCGGTCAAGGAATAGCAATGACGCCTCTTCAAGTAATTAATTCTTTTTCTGCTGTAATTAATGGCGGAACTTTGTATAAACCACATATTGTTCAAAAAATTAACGGCCAAATAGTTGAACCGCAGGCAATAAGAAAAAACATTATTTCACAGGAAACAAGCACAGAATTAAAAAAAATGTTAATTAGTGTTGTTGAAAATGGTTTCGGACATTTAGCAAAGGTAAAGGGTTATTGGATTGGAGGAAAAACAGGAACATCTCAAATACCATATTCTTCTCTTGGAATAAACAAAGCGGGTTATTCTGACAGCACATGGCAGACCTTTATGGGTTTTGCTCCTGCACTAGATCCTCAATTTATTGTTCTTATTAAATTGAATAATTCCAAGAAAATAAAAACATCAGAGTATTCTGCAGTGCCAATGTTTAATGAACTTGCAAGTTATATTCTTGGCTATTGGCAAATTCCTTATGATTACGTAGAAGATTTAGACAAATAATCATTAATATGCTATTTTATTTTTGTTATAGGTCCCATCGTCTAGAGGCCTAGGACACTAGATTCTCAATCTAGTAACACCGGTTCAAATCCGGTTGGGATCACAAAATTATGGAATTAATAAATTATATTTTTATTTTTTCAATTTCTTGCATTATCTTTTATTTTTCAGGAGAGATAATTGTTAAGAGTTTTAATAGAGTTGCAAGGTTTTTGGGATGGAAAGAATTCGTTGTTTCTTTCTTATTGATGGCATTTGTTGGTTCTTTGCCTAATTTGTTTGTAGGAATATCTTCAGCAGTTCATAGTATACCTCAATTATCTTTGGGTGAAGTAATCGGGGGAAGTGTAATAAACGTTACTCTTGCAATTGCTTTAGCTGCTTTGTTTTCTAAAAATGGCATTCCAGCAAAAAGCAGAACGATTAACGACTCTCTATTATTTACATCAATTGCTGCTATTCTACCAATCGCTTTTATGTGGGATGGCAACCTTTCAAGAATAGATGGAATACTTCTTATCTCTTTCTTTTTCTTTTATATTATTTGGCTTTTTTCCAGAAAAGATAGATTTACAAAGGTCTGTGAAGATGAACAACCAATACAAAAAAGTTTTTCTGAATCTTTTAAGGGCCTATTAAAAATCATTATTTGTTTATTACTTTTTGCCGTTGCTTCTGATTTAATAGTTAGATCAGCGTCTTTCTTTGCAGAATACCTTGATGTTCCTGTTATGCTTATAGGACTTTTTGTTGTCGCCCTGGGAAATTCTGCCCCAGAAACATTTTTTGCTATTAGTGCAGCTAGAAAAAACCTTGAATGGATGATTTTAGGTGGATTAATGGGTTCAGTGGTTTCACACTCAACATTAGTAATCGGCATTGTCGCATTAATTAATCCAATAGTTATTACTGATCTATCTCCCTTCTTAATTGCAAGAATATTTTTATTTATGGCGATATTTTTCTTTTTTATATTCATTAAAACAAATCATCATATTAGTAAAAAAGAAGCCGTTTTCTTGCTATTTATTTATATATTCTTTATAATATCAGAATTACTTTTTAATTAAAAAATGAAAAAAATAAAAGTTGCTTCAATTATTTCTCTTTTGGGACTATTTATTGCAGAAAAAGCATTAGCTGTTTGTCCAGTTTGTGTTTTTGGTGTGGGTGCAGGAGTTGGACTAACAAGGTACTTAAAGATAGACGATACTATTACGGGCCTTTGGATAGGTGGACTAATAGTAGGATTAATTATCTGGACTATTGATTTTTTTAAAAAAAGAAACATTAATTTTAAAGGAATAGAGATATTAATAACTCTTATTTATTATTCTTTCATTTTTGGACCACTATATTACTATGATTTATTGGGACATAGTTTAAATAAAATTTGGGGAATAGACAAACTAATATTTTCAATTATATTGGGTAGTGTTTGTTTTTTAGCATTTGAAAAACATTTTAGAATCACAAGAGCAAGAAGAGGTAAATCTCTTTTTAGATATCAAAAAGTTGTCTGGGCAATCCTACCATTAATTATTCTTTCCATTATTTTTTACTTTATTACAAAATAATAAACCAAGGTGTTTTTGAAAAACAAAAAAATAAAATACATTTTAATTGCTTTTCTTATAATAGGCTTTTTTTATTTTTTCTTTGAATTAAAATATTCTCAAAAAATATATCCCAATATCTATATTGGAGAAGTAAAAATCGGAGGACTTTCAAAAGAAGAGGCAAAATTGATAATCAACGAAAGGATAAATAATGTAAATCAAGAGGGAATTAAATTTCTTTACAAAGAAAAAGAGATAATTGTTTATCCGATTGAATCATCATTTGATGCAGAATTAGTCAATAATCTTATTAATTTTAAGGTGAATGAAACAATTAATGAGGCCCTGCTAATTGGAAGAAATGGTAAACTCTTAGAAAAATTTAATCTTTTATTTAACAAAAAAAATATATCCATAAAAATTGACCTAAGAGAGGAAGAAATAACAAACAACCTAAGAGATGTCTTTTCTTTTTACTACCCCCAAGATTCTTATTTCTACTTAGAGAGTAATGTTTTAAAAATTGAAAAAGAAAAAGCAGGGGATATTATTGATTACAAAAAGGGAATACAAAAATTAAAAGATAATTTGGGTAATCTAAATTTTTCTAATATTTCTTTAGCGGGTCAATATACAAATGCAAACATAACAGAAGAAAATTGTTTATCAATTAGAAATAATTTACAACAAATACTAGATTTAACTCCTATTACTCTAGAATATGAAATGAAGAAAATAAAAATCAATAAAGATGACTTACTTGATATTATTAATTTATTAAAAAAAGATAATGAAATAATTATTGAGATAGACAGGGAAAAAACAGAACAATACATTAAGGAAAATATATCTGTTCAGATAGATCAAACTCCTCGCTTGCCAAAATTTAATTTAAATAACGGACTTGTTGAAAATTTTCAACCTGGAATAGAGGGTAGAAAATTAGATCTAGAAAAAACAACTGAAAGATTAATTACATTGATAGAGGAGCCATTTAAAAATTTTTATTTGCCAGTAGAAAAAATAATACTAGAATCTTCTTATTCAAATGAACTTGAAATTAAAGAAATTATTGGAAAATATATTTTAGGATTCGCTTCATCAACAACTGATCGCATTTCCAATATCTCTAACGGTTCTAAAGCAATAAATGGTTTATTATTAAAACCAGGAGAAGAATTTTCGCTAATAAAAACTCTTGGAAAAATAGATGAGAGCAATGGTTATGTTAAAGAAGCAATAATAAAGAACAATAGTATTTATTATGAATTTGGTGGTGGTCTTTGCCATTTAAGCACGACATTATTTAGAGCGGTTTTAAATTCGGGTCTTCCTGTCACAATGCGGCAAAATCATTCTTATCATATGTCCTATTACGAACCGGCAGGAATGGATGCTACTATTTATGATCCGTTACCAGATTTTAAATTTGTTAACGACACAGAAAAATATATTTTAATACAAGCAGAAGTAAGAGAAGAAGGATTATCTATTGAGTTGTGGGGAACAAATGATGGAAGAATTATAAATATGTCTGAGCCAACTATTTACAACATCGTTAAGCCAAACCCTACAAGAATGATAAAAACAACCACATTGCCATCACAAAAAATACAATGCACCCAAAGTGCGTATAACGGTCTTGATGCATATTTTGATTACGAGGTTATTTATCCCGATGGAGAAACAAAAAAGAGACGCTTTGAATCTCACTATGTTCCTAGACAGGGGACATGTTTAATAGGTATTTGACTTTTATCCCTTTAATTGATATAAGAAATAAGTATTAAATTAATAAAACAATATGTTAGCAGTAATAAAAACAGGAGGGAAACAATACAAAGTTTCTCCAAATGACAAAATCAAAATAGAAAAAATAGACCAAGAAGAGGGTAGCGAAGTTGTGTTTGATGAAGTTCTTTTGCTTGATAATGAAAAGGAATTGCTAATCGGAACACCAAAAGTTGAAGGTGCAAAAGTAACAGCTAAAATAATCAAACAAGCCAGACACCCAAAAGTAATGACCTATAAATTCAAACCAAAGAAAAGATATAAGCTTAAGCAAGGACATAAACAATACTACACAGAAGTAGAGATATTAGAAATTAAAAACTAAAAACCAATATCTCCCTCGGTAAATTCACGGCCTGTTTCCATATTTCGGAAGCAGGCTCTTTGTTTATCAAAAACAAGCTCAACTCTTCCGATAGGACCATTTCTATGTTTAGCAATAATAATATCAGCCATTCCTTTTCTGGGAGTTTCTTCTTGATAAACATCTTCTCTATAAATAAACAATACTACATCTGCATCTTGTTCAATTGCTCCACTTTCACGCAAGTCAGATAGTCGGGGTATTTTAGGAGTTCTTTGTTCAACGGCTCTAGATAATTGAGATAGGGCCAAAACGGGAACATTCAATTCTCTTGCTAAACCCTTTAATTGTCTTGATATTTCTGTAATCTGTTGGACACTGCTCATTATCTTATTGTTTGGTTCAATTAGTTGAAGATAATCAACAATAATTAGTCCAAGACCATGACTTGCTTGTAATCTTCTTGCCATTGCTCTCATTTGCAAAACACTACAACTTGAAGCATCATCAATAAAGATGGGAGCCTCTGATAAAACTCCTAACGCATGTTGAATACAAACAAAATCATTATTTTCTCCCTCGGAAGAAAGCATTCCTTGTCTAATCTTCCAAGAATCAATGTTTGATTCAGAACTGATTAATCTATCAATCAATTGATCTTTTGACATTTCTAAAGAGAAAATACCAACTGGTAACTTTTCTTTAAGAGCAACATTTTTTGCAATATCTAATGCTAAACTTGATTTACCCATAGATGGCCTAGCAGCCAAAACAACTAAATCTGATCTTTGTAGCCCCGATAAAATAGAATCAAGCCCATTAAAGCCAGTAGCAACGCCCCTAGTTGCTCCTTTTTGTTTAGACATCCTATCAATTCTTTCAAATGCTTCTTCAAGATATGGTTTGATTGGTAAAAATGATTGTGTTAGATTTTTTTGAGTAATACCAAATATCCTTCTTTCAGCTGAATCAAGTAAATCATCTGGGTCTTCGTTTTCCTTATATCCCATTAATCCAATTTCCGAACCGGCCTCAATAAGATCTCTTAAAACTCTTTTCTTTTTTACTGTTTTACCATAAGTTAAAACATGACTTGCCGTTGGAACAATGTTTATTAACTCGGTTAAATAGGCCGTTCCCCCAAGATTATCAAGTTGGTTTCTTTCTTTTAGTTTAGAGGCAACAGAAATTACATCAACTGGCTCTCCTGAGGCATAAAGATCTTCTATTGCTTGATAAATATATTGATGATTTCTTTTGTAAAAATCTTCGGGACGGATAATATCGGCAACTTTTGTGATGGCTTCTTTCTCAAGCATTAAAGAACCAAGTAAACTTTTTTCTGCTTCAATATCTTGGGGAGGCACTTTTATATTTGATATTTTATCATTCATTATATATAATGTAGCAGACAAAAAAATGAACGTCAATCATATATGAAAATCGGTTTTATATCCTTTCATTCCTTCGCTAATCCCGGAGGAGTTAAAAATCATATTTTAGGCCTATCAAAAGAATTTGAAAAAAGGGGAATTGAGACAAAGATAATCGTTCCCCGAAGAAAATTGTGGGAAAAGTATGACAAAAATGTCATTCTTTTAGGAACCTCTATACCAATTAATGTTGGGGGAACACAAGGTGATCTTGTTTTTAATTTAAATCCATTGGCTATTAAAAGAGTTTTGAAAAGAGAGCAATTTGATATTCTACATTTTCATAATTTCATCGCCCCAAGCGCCGTTCAGATATTAGAAAAGTCAGACAGCTTAAACATTATTACTTCTCATGCAAACATTGAAGACAGTCCTTTAATTAAAAAAATGATTGGCGGTTTTAGCAATTTAGTAGATAAAAAGGTTTCTGGAATTATTGGAGTCGCTCCCTTCAACCTTGATTTGTTTGAAAATTTTAATGGATACAAAGAAGTTATTCCCAATGGAGTTGATTTATTAGAGTTTAATCCTTCAATTAAGAGATTAAATAAATTTGATAGAAATAAAATAAATATATTATTTTTAGGAAGAATAGAAGAAAGAAAGGGTTTGATTTATCTTTTAAAAGCATATAAGATATTAAAGAAAAAATATAATAATATAAGATTAATTATTGTTGGAGATGGGCCACTCAAAGGGGAATGCCAAGAATACGTTCAAGCAAATAAAATTAATGATATTTTTTGGGAGGGAACACAAACAGGAAAAATAGTAGCTCAATATTATTCTACTTGTGACATTTATTGTAGCCCAGCAATATTTGGAGAAAGTTTCGGAATTGTTTTATTAGAAGCAATGGCATGTAAAAAACCAATTGTTGGTTTTGCGAATAAGGGATATGAGGAATTATTAAAAGAAACTTCGGGAGAACAATTTTTAGCAACACCAAGAAATGAAGTTGAATTATCTCTAAAATTAGAAAAATTAATTATTGATGAAAAATTAAGAAAAGAAATGGGTGAGTGGGGAATACAAGAAGCAGAAAAATACTCATGGAAAAAAGTAGCTGACCGTGTTCTTAATTTTTATAAGAAGTGTTCTTGATGATTGTTTTTTTACCAGAATCCTCAACTTGCCAACCGATGCTTTCAAGTTTATTTCTAATCTCATCTGACTTTTGCCAATTTTTAGCATTCCTATAATCTTCTCTTTGCTTAATTAAATTTTTAACATCTTCAGGCAATGACTCAATATTGCTTGTCCAAAAAGGAACATCATCTTTAAAGGTTTTGATAATGTAATTTGAATTTAAAACATTTCCATCAGTTTTAATTGATGATATTTTTAATCCAAAAACCTTATCAAATTCAATTAATAAATTATACTTTTCATAGTCAGATAACTCTTTGTCTTTTAACATATCCCAAGTCATCGCTAGGGCAGATGGAATGTTTAAATCATCATTAATGTGTTCTATAAATTGATTTTTATATTCATCATATTTTTTTGACAGTTCTGTTTTTTGACTGTTAAATAATTCAAAGGCCTTTTCGTATAAATTATTTAAACTTGTTTCTGCAAATTCAATACTTTCATCACTAAAAGATAATTTTGATCTATAATGAGTATTTAGACATAAATACCTGTAAGAAAGGGGATTAATCCCTTTTTGTTTTAATGTCTGTAGGGTAATAATCGTTCCAGAAGATTTACTCATTTTAGAATCCTTTAAATTAAGAAATTCTCCATGCAACCAATAATTAGCTAGTGGCTTATCATAAGCGGCCTCTGCTTGGGCAATTTCGTTTGTGTGATGAATAAAAACATGATCTATGCCTCCACAATGAATATCAAAAGGGATTCCTAATTCTTTTGTGCTCATTACCACACATTCAGTGTGCCAACCAGGAAAACCAACCCCCCATGGTGATTCCCACTCCATCTGTCTTTTTTCATTTTTAGGACTAAACTTCCACAAAGCAAAGTCGGTTTGATTTCTTTTTTCTTTTACCTTCTCAATTCTTCCTTTCATTTCTTTTCTTTCGCTGTCTCCCCAAAGTCGTCCATACTTTTCTAATTTAGAAGTATCAAAATATACTCCGTCGGATATGGTATAGGTGAATCCTTTTTCTTCCAAAATTTTAATTAGTTCTATTTGATCACTAATCGTATCAGTTGCCTTAATCCATTTAGTTGGTTCAATTATATTCAATAATTTTAAATCTTCTTTGAAAAAATCAGTATAGAATTGTGCAATATCCCAAACACTCTTTCTTTCTTTTTTAGCGCCTTTTTCTAACTTATCTTCGCCTGAATCAGAATCAGAAGTTAGGTGGCCAACATCAGTAATGTTCATTACGTGCTTAACTTTGTATCCATTATATCCCAAAACTCTTTTAAGTAGATCCTCAAAAATATATGTTCTTAAATTACCAATATGGGCAAACCAATAAACCGTTGGTCCGCAACCATACATACCAACGCTTTCTTTATTTATTGGCTTAAATTCTTCTTTTGTTTTTGTTAAACTATTATATAATTTCATATTTTTATATATATCTTTCTCCTCTATCGGGAAAAATAGTAATTATATTAACTCCTTTATTATTCTTACATATTTCTCTACAAATATACATAGCTGCCCCAGAACTAGGACCAACTAGTATGCCTTTTTTGGCTAAATCATTTTTTGTTTCTATGGCCTTAATTTCCTCTAAATCATAAATTTCATCAATTAAATCAATATCCATAATTGGAGGAACAAAACCATCTTTTATTGATCTTAAGCCCTCTATTGTTTCTCCTTGAACTGGCTGGACACCAATAATTCTAATCGCAGGAAAAAACTCTCTTAATTTTTTACCTATTCCTGTTATTGTTCCGCCAGTTCCCATTCCAGCCACAAAATAATCTATCTTTTTTACCTCTAATTGTTTAATCATCTCTTCAGCAGTATTCTCGTAGTGAGTATATGGATTATTCATATTCTCGTATTGATTTAGAAAAAACAATCCAGAACCATTTTTAGCCATATCCCTTGCATCTTCAATAGCAAACTTTTTGTATCTTAAATTCTCAACTAAAATGGCCTCTCCTCCAAAGGCCTTTATCATCTTTATTTTCTCAATACTTGTGTTTTCTGGCATTATCACTTTTACTTTGTATCCGAGCATAGCTCCCACCATTGCAAGACCGATACCAGTATTTCCACTAGTTGGCTCTATTAAGGTGTCTCCCTTTTTAATTATTCCTTCACTTTCAGCATTTCTTATCATATTAAGAGCAATCCTGTCTTTGATTGATCCACCAGGATTAAAGCCCTCCATTTTAGCAAAGATACTAGAGTCATTTTCTTCTTCAACCTTCACTAAGGGAGTATTACCAATATGTTCTAAAATTGTTTTCATATATTATTGATTATTAATAAAAAATCTCTTACGCCTAAGAGATTGAAATATATTATACAAAAAACCAACCTCTTAGTCCAAAGGGGGGCAACAGCAACAAACTTGATTGGTTATTATTTTATTCATTATAACTATTCTATACAGAAGATTTTGAATTGTCAACAATTGACATTTTTATTTTTTTGATATTATATAAAATAGCTCCTATGAACTTCTTACAACAGAAGAGAGGGGCGGAAATTCACTACAATCGAATTTCCAGGACACCAATTCATATCACACAATGATTGTGAATGGTGTCCATTTTTTATTGACAAATTTTTAATAATCTTTTAGTATTAAATTGTTCTCGACCCTTTGAATTCTATCCGCTTCATCGTTCCTCCAAGGGGGGTCAAGAACTAGTTCTTTAGGAGGTGATAATTAATAAAAGAGACGTATTCGCGACCGTTCTGCGTGAAATCTCGGACCATTCATTCAAACTCCTCCGTTAGCGCAAGTAGATAAAATATCTCTTGCGCACTTTTTTTAAATAATTTGATTTTTAATTAAAAAAATCATACAATAGGATCATGACAAATTTAGTACTTTATAGAAAATATAGACCATCTAGTTTTAAGGATTTTATAGGCCAAGAGCACGTAATTAAAACTATTACAAACGAGATATCTTCAGGAATGATATCCCATGCTTACTTGTTCTCTGGACACAGGGGAACTGGAAAAACCACTCTGGCAAGACTTTTTGCTAAAGCAATTAATTGTCAAAATCCTAAGGGTTCAGAACCATGCAACAAATGTCCTTCTTGTTTAGAAATAAATGGAGGTAAGGCAATTGACATTATAGAAATAGATGCTGCTTCAAATAGGGGCATTGATGAAATAAGAAGCATCAGGGAAAGTATTAAGTTTGCACCTAATTTCTTAAAATACAAAGTATTAATACTAGACGAAGCACATCAATTATCAAAAGATGCCGCTAACGCACTTTTAAAGATATTAGAAGAGCCACCAGCATTTGCCATCTTCATACTAGCAACTACCGAAGCACACAAAATGATACCGACTATTGCTTCAAGATGCCAAAGATTTGATTTTTACAAACTACCATACGATGATATCGTAAAAAAACTATCTGGCATTTGCAAAAAAGAAGGAATTGAAATAGACGCAGAAGCATTAAAAATAATTGCACTAGCATCAGATGGCTCAATGAGAGACGCAGAGGGAATACTCAATCAAGTATTGAGTTTTCTGCCAGGAACAAAGATTAAAGAAGAAGATGTAAGAATTCTTTTGGGTATAGTTCAAATAGATATTGTTACTGAATTAACAAACTATCTAATTGAAAAAGACAAGGCAGGTGCATTGAAGTTTATAGGAGAACAGATTGAAAGGGGAATTGACTTGCCCGAATTTACAAAAACACTAATTGAATACTTAAGAAAGTTGATTATTTTAAAAATTGATGCTAATTTAATAGGGTCAATAATGCCTGGGGAAACAAAAGAGTCAATCGCCAAGGCAAAAAAACAATCAGAAAGTTTTGACGAGGGAACATTAAAAAGAACTATTGAACTTCTTTTAGAGGCTGAGAATAAGAGTAGATATGCATCAATACAGCAACTTCCTTTAGAGTTAGCAATAATTGAGTCAATAGGAATAGATTAATATTGTGGGATCGTCTAATGGTAGGACGACGGACTTTGACTCCGTTAATCTAGGTTCGAGTCCTAGTCCCACAGCCGTCTTATGCTAATTCAGGTGACTGAGATGCATACCTAAAAATCACTGGTTTTTTCCAGTGATTTTCATTTTATAAACCTTTTAATATAGGCTCTTTATATAGATATTGACATTATTCTATACTTTAATGTATAATTAGTATAGAAAATAATACAAATTGAATTACTTTATGAACAAAACAAACACTACAACTTTATCCGGCAAAGAGCTAGAAATAGTTGAAAAGCTTATTGCCAAGCACGGCAATATAGTTAATTTAGATATGGTTTATAAAATAATGGACAATAAAAGCAAACAAGAAGTTAAAAACATTATTTCCAGGCTCTCAAAAAAGGGTTGGCTAGTCAGAATTAAACGTGGCACTTTCGTGATATCCGATATTTCTGGACGAGGCACCATCGGACTTAGCCAACTAACAATAGCTCAAATCATTGATGATAATTCATATATATCATTTGAAGCTGCTTTACAACACTATGGTTTATTCGATCAGTATTTAAGGGTAATCACTTCGATCGGCAAGAAAAAAACATATAATAAAAAATTCTCTAGTTGGACATTCAAATACGTAAAAGCAAAAGGGGAGTTATTTGATGACTACAAAGAATTTAATATGGATGGACGATTAGTCAAAATTGCTCTTAAAGAAAAAATCATTCTAGACTTTTTGACTTACCGAAGAACTACAAACAATGTCGATCTAATTGTCGAAAAACTAAAAACCTATAAAAATGATTTTGACGTAAAGTTGTTAATAGAAATAAGTAAAAAATGTTCAATAGCAACGATAAGGACTTTGGGAATTATTTTAGATTTAGCTGACATTAATTCCGACAATCTATATGAGATAATTAAAAATAATAAAAATCATAGTTTTATGACCTCTAAGAGCGACGTTTTTAATGCAAAATGGAGAATTTACATAGACAAACATTTTGATAAATAGTAACTTATTTTCATGAAAAACAACAACATACAACTAATAACAAAGGAGCAATTAACCATACTCAATAGGCAGAATTTAAAATATCCATTGACTATCGCCGAAAAGGATTATTTTTTAGCAATTGTTTCAAAGATAATTTTTGATTCAAGCATAAAAGATAAATTAATCTTCAAGGGTGGAACAGCCCTCTATCATGTTTATCTTCCGCAATTAAGATTTTCCGAAGATCTAGATTTTTCAAGCGGTGCAAGCAAAATTAAATTAGATGAAATCAAAAGTATCTTCAAGGATTATGATTTCTTAGAAATTAAAAAGGACTATGTTTCTTGGGCAACTATAAAACTTGAGAAGTTGCAGTACTCAGGTCCTCTTGGCCAACCTAATTCATTAAAAGTAGAGATTGATTATTTACAAAACGTAATTTTACCACCGCTTGAAATGGACTATCAAAATATTTATGGCGTCAAAACCAAGGTCAAAGTAATGGATATAAGAGAAATTACAGCTGAAAAAATAAGAGCAATGAGTGATCGTGCAAGATATCGAGATTATTATGATTTTGTCATGATAACAAAAAAGTTAAAAATAGAAATAAGCGAAGCAATAAACCTCGTAAGGCAAAAAGAAATTAGAAAAACTATTAGCAAAGACAATATTTTGAATAACTGGGAGCTAGCAAAACTAGATAAACAGGAAGACTTACAGAATATTTACTATACTGAAGAAATAGAAGATAAGGAAATAAAAAAGGAGATAGATAAGCTTAAATTTAAACCTATAGATAATTTAAAATAGCATATAAATATTTTAGATAAAACTGTACCTTAAAAAATGTACAACTGGTATCTCATTTTGTCCCGACTGAGATCCTTCAAATTAATCAATATTAAACAGTCAAATGACCCTTACACTGATTGAAGGTTGGGGGTTCCAGACTGACCATCACAGCCAAGTTGAGCGTCTTACGAGACGCGTATAAAATACAAAATATGATTAAATATAAAACAATCAAAAAACTTCCACCTAAAAGATTATATGAGCTTTACGAATTAGTCGGTTGGGTAAACGGAGTAAAGGATAAAAAGAAACACGGATATTTAATATCTATAGCATATAATAATTCGAGTACTGTTTTTAGTGCTTGGAACGATAAAGAATTAATTGGTATTATTAGAGTTGTTTCTGATAATACAACACATGCTTATATTGTTGGATTGGTTGTTGACGAGGCATATCAAGAACAAGGAATAGGAGAAGAATTGCTTAAAAAATGTATTAAGAAATATTCTAAAATGAGAATCAATGCAGAAACAGAAAAGCCAGTAAAGAGTTTATATAAAAAATTAGGATTTAAAAAATCACCTACCGAAAATTTATTAATAGGTAATTATGTTATATAAAAATACGTACAAAGAGCGTAGAATAAGAAAAAATAAAAACAATGGAACATATTGCCATTTTAAGAAAAGATTAGAAATTGATGCCAAAAATTTTGTCTAAAAAAACCATTGAATCTAGATGGTATCAAACTAAAAAAAGCTCCTTGGAATCATTGTTTATTTTTAAAATTAAAAAACATCCTTACAAAAAAACACTCAGAAACAAAGAGTGTTTTTTATTTATTTTAAATTATTTATTTTAATTTATCATCAACTATATTATTTATCTCTTTGCTTTTTTCTACAATTATCTTTAAAGCCTTCTTAACTCTTCTTGTTTTTAATAAATCATTGATATATGGAATAAAATGAAGCAATATGTGAACTAATAATATAAAAATTGCAATAAGAACAAATATTGGATAACTTTCATAAACACCAGAAGCAAAAAGTGCAAAAACAAAGAAAAGATGCAAAGAGGTTAAAGCCCAAAAAGACAAAGCATCAAATTTTCTTAAATAATTTTTTCTGTATTTTATTGCTACAAAAAGAAAGATATTTACTAGCTCTAGTAGAATAAAAGCAAAAACTAATCCTTTCCAAAGTTGAACTTCAGGTTGATAAAGTAGGGTAAAATCTAGTTTACAATTAAAGGTCAAAAGATCTCTCCAGTGATTAATTTGATAGGGTAATATGGTTACAATACCGTAAACAGCTAATTGTAAAAATAATCCAAAATAGGCAATTAGAGGACTAAATATCATCAATAATTTAGTTAGAACTCTTTTGGGATTCAATGTCCTAATAAATCTAATAATAAGAGAGAAAGAAATAGCAACAAAAATCCATCCAACCAAATTCTCAAAGGGAACCCCATACCACTCTTGATCAAATGATATCATCCAGCTCCAAAATCCAATTCTTATAGCAACAACATCTAATACAAGATCTGCCAATATAACTATAAGGGCATCAGTAAAAGGACGAATCTGCCAAGGAGTATTGTATTGGTCACTTAAAAGCATTGCACAATATATAATGACAGCCCAACCTAATCCAATTGCTAGGGGAACCCCAAAGATATTAACTAAAAAAATATCGCTATAGTGATAAGTATGAGCGATAAAAATATTTCCAACTTCTAGTATTACTCCAAAAATAGCACAACTAATTAATTCAAAAGTACGACTTCCATTTTTTCTAAAAATTTCTCTCAAGAGAAGAATTAAAAATAAAAAGAAACCTAAAAATTCAAACCCTCGAAACAATAAAAGATTAATGTCCATAGATTATATTATTATTATATTATTAATTTATTAATAATATAATAACAATACAAAAAAATAATGCAAGTGAAATTAATACTTGTCTTTTATTCTTTAACAATGTATATTAAATATAATAATAAATAATAAAAAAAATATGAAAAAAACAAATATCATTTTACTAGTCGCTATCTATGCATTTGCTTTTTTTACGGGTTTTGTTTTAGGACAAAATTATCAAGAAAAAATATACGAACACAGAGACCCAAATGCATCTGCAATTTACAGGTGTGAAAATAATAAATTCATAATTGCAGATTATTATAACAACGAAGTTACTTTAAGATTAAGCGACAATAGAATTTTTATGCTAAATCAAACCATTTCTGCATCAGGCGTTCGCTTTACAGATAAAAATGAGGTCTTTGTCTTCTGGAATAAGGGAGACACTGCTTTCATAGAAGAATTGGGTGAAAGAACCTTTGATAATTGCTCAATTAATGGAACAGCAAACTATTAATCTTATTGCTCAAAAAATTAAAGATGGAGACACAGGAATTATTCCTACTGACACAATATATGGGATAGTTTGTTCAGCTTTCAATAAAGATTCTGTTGAAAAGATTTACAAGATTAAAAAGAGAAATAAAAACAAGCCTATGATTATACTCATAGGCCTTGTTGATGATTTAAAGCTTTTCAATATCAATACTAAAATTGATAGTTGGCCAGAAAGAACAAGTATTATACTTGATTGTAATGATTTTGATTATTTGCACAGAGGCAAAAGAAGCTTGGCCTTTAGATTGCCCCATAATAATGACTTAATAGATATATTAAAAATATCTGGACCAATTGTTGCTTCTAGTGCTAATATTGAAGGCAATGAACCAGTAGAGAATATAGAAGAAGCTAAAAAATACTTTGGAGATAAAATTAACTTTTATTTAGACGGCGGAACTATAAAATCAAAACCATCAAAAATAATAAATATAAAAAATGAAATCATCAGAGAATAAAATTATTATTATAAGACACGGGGAAAGCATTTGGAATAAAGAAAACATTTTTACTGGTTGGATTGATGTTGAATTGTCTGAATTGGGAATTGATCAAGCAAAAAATGCAGGCAAATTATTAAAAGAAAAGGGTTTCTCTTTTGATGTTGGGTATACTTCTGAATTAAAAAGAGCAATAGATACCCTTGATTTAATCCTTATGGAAATGAATGATAATATTCCTATAAAAAGATCGTGGAGATTGAATGAACGACACTATGGATTATTGCAAGGAAAAAACAAGGATATAATGAGAAAGGTCTACGGAGAAGATAAGATTCAAGAATGGAGAAGGGGATACGAAGCAAAACCACCAGAAGATGCAGAAGGAATGTCTGAAAGTTTGAAAGAAACAAAGCAAAGGGTTTTGCCATATTGGGAAGAAGAAATTAAACCAAAAATCAAAGATAAAAAAATAATTATATCTGCTCACGGCAATAGCATTAGGGCGCTAATTAAAATTATCTCTCCCGAAGAAGAAATAGAAAAGATAGAGGTACCAGTTGGCATTCCTATGGTTTGTGAATTTGACAAAAACTTAAAACTATTAAAAAGATACTTTTTATCAAACGATAATCTTGACTGACAATCAATATATGATATATTAATCATATATGATAAACGAAAGGCAAGAAAAAATCATTAATTTACTTGTCAAAGAATACATTAAGAAAGCAGAACCAGTAAGTTCTAAATTTTTGGCTGAAAAATATGATTTCGGTATTTGTCCATCAGCCCTAAGAATTGAATTTCAGTATTTAATAAAAGAAGGGTATCTTGAGCAACCTCATACATCAGCAGGAAGAGTTCCTACTGATAAGGCATACCGTTTTTTTGTTGACAATCTTAAACAAGAAAGTGAAGAAAAAATTGAAGACGAAATTGAGGAGATAATCAAGGGAATTAAAGACCAATACAAGATTGCGTCTGCTATTAGTAAATATCTATCACTTCATTCTTCTGGTTTTACAATTTTTAGTTTTGGAGATTTTGTAATAAAAGAAGGTTTTGAAGAGATATTTAAAAACCCCGAAGCAAAAGATCATTCTTTTGTTTTAGACATCCTTGATTTTATCAAAGAATTTGAAGAAATAAAATTAACCCCAGGATTATATATAGGAAAAGAAAATCCAATTCCAAAAACAAGAAATATTACTTTAATTTGTTCAGAATGTAATTTTCCAGAAAAAAAAGGATTTATATCAATATTAGGACCCAAAAGAATGGACTACGAAAATAATATAAAATTAATTAATTCACTAACTAAAGTTTTAAAAGAAATAGTATGAAAAAAAGCGAACTAGAAAAAATCATTAAAGAAAGGGAAGAGTATTTCTCAGGATGGCAAAGAGAAAAAGCTGACTTCCTAAATTACAAAAAACAAGAGTTTGAAAGATTAAAGGGAACACTAGATATTGCAAAAGAAAGTTTATTTGAAGAATTAATCCCCGTATTAGATAATTTTATATTAGCTGAAAAATCAATATCAGAAGAAGAAAAAGAACGTAATGGAACAAAAGGATTACTATTAATAAAAAAACAATTAGAAAAGTCATTAAAAGATTTGGGGCTAGAGGAAGTAAAGACAATTGGAAAAGAATTTGACCCTAAAATACACGAATCAGTTGAAGAAATAGAGGGAAGCGAACCAGGAATAATCGTGGAAGAAGTTCAAAAGGGATACACCTTTCAAGGAAAAGTTATTAGAATCGCAAAGGTAAAAGTAGGAAGTTATCACTCTTGACATTTGAGTGATAATTAAGATATAATCAGAATATAATAATAAGATATTAAAAAATATGACAAAAATTTTAGGAATTGACCTAGGAACAGCTATTACAAAATACTCATCAATAGTAAATGGAGAACCAAAAGCACTAGAAAATAGAGAGGGATCTATCTTAACTCCCTCTATGATTGCTCAAACAAAAGGTGGCGAAAGGGTGGTTGGTATTCTTGCTCAAAGACAAGCAATTACAAACCCTAAAAATACCATTTCTGGAGTAAAAAGATTTATCGGAAGAAGATATTCTGATCCAGAAGTACAAAAAGAATTAAAATTATTATCTTACGAAACAAGAGAAGGAAAAGATGGCGGAGTAGAGGTTAAATTAGGAGACAATTGGCACAATCCAATTGAGATTTCTTCTATGATCTTGCAGAAAGTAAAAGCTGATGCAAAAGAAAAATTAGGAGAGGATATAAAAAATGTTGTTATTACATGTCCAGCTAATTTTGATGACTCACAAAGAAAAGCAACTAAAGCGGCAGGTGAAATTGCTGGTTTTAATGTTTTAAGAGTAATCAATGAACCAACAGCAGCGGCACTTGCCTATGGCTTTGGAAAAAAAGACGAACAAAAGATATTAATCTATGACTTTGGTGGCGGAACTTTTGATGTAACAATTCTTAACATCTCTCCCGACGTAGTAGAAGTTTTAGCAACAGGAGGAGAACCTCATTTAGGAGGAAATGATTTTGATCAAAGATTGATTAATTGGCTATTAAATGAATACAAAAAAGATCAAGGAATTGATTTGTCTAAAGACCCATTAGCTCTACAACGACTAAAAGAGGCCGCTGAAAAAGCAAAAACAGAGCTTTCTAGTGCAATGGAAACAAACATCAATCTTCCATTTATTACTTCCGATTCAGATGGTCCAAAACACTTAGAATACAAAATATCAAGATCACAATTTAATTCAATGACGAGTGATTTAATTGATAAATCATTAAATAGAGTTAAAGAGACGCTAAAGGAAATTAAACTAGATAAAAACGACATTAATGAAGTTGTTTTGGTTGGTGGAACTACTTTAATCCCAGCAGTAAGAGATGCAGTTAAAGAATGTTTTAATAAGGAACCCAATAAATCAATCAACCCTGAAGAAGTTGTTGCAATTGGAGCAGCAATTGAAGCAGAGATATTAACTGCAAAAGAAGAAGGTAGAACCCCAGAGGGAGACATTAAAAGTGTTTTGCTTTTAGATGTCTTACCATTAACGTTAGGCATTGAAACGCTGGGAGGAGTATCAACTCCAATGATAACAAAAAACACAACCGTTCCAACTTCTGGCTCTCAAGTATTTTCAACTGCAGCAGACAATCAACCATCAGTTGAGATTAATGTTTTACAAGGTGAAAGAGCAATGGCAACAGACAATAGATCTCTAGGAAGATTTATTTTGGATAATCTTCCTTCTGCACCAAGAGGTATTCCTCAAATTGAAGTAAAGTTTGATATTGACGCAAATGGAATATTAACGGTTACTGCAACCGACAAAGCAACTAATAAAACACAATCAATTAAGGTTGAGGGCTCTATCGGCATTTCTGATGAAGAGATTGAAAAAATGAAAAAAGATGCAGAAATTAATGCCGCAACAGACCAAGCAAAAAAAGATTTAATTGAAGCAAAAAACATTGCTGAAAATTTAATTTATCAATCAGAAAAAACCCTTAAAGAAGGAGAGGGAAAGGTAAGTGAAGAATCTAAAAAAGAGGTTGAAGAAAGTATTAATGAATTGAAAAAAGTTAAAGATAGTGATAACATTGAAGAAATTAAGAAAGCAACAGAAAAACTTTCTCAATCAATTCAAAAAGTAGGAGCACAAATGTATCAACAACAAGAAAAACCCAAAGAAGAAAAGGGTCCAGAAGATGCTCCCGAAGCTGAAACAGTAAAAGAATAATGGCACAAAAAGATTACTATAAAATATTGGGCGTTGAAAAAAACGCATCATCAGAGGATATCAAAAAGGCCTATTACAAATTAGCTCATCAATATCACCCCGATAAAAAAGAAGGTGATGAAAAAAAGTTTAAAGAAATAAACGAGGCCTATCAAGTATTATCTGACAAAGAAAAACGTTCTAATTATGACAGATTCGGAAGTGCCTTTAACAATGGTGGCCCTTCAGGATTCAATTCTCAAAATATAAACTGGGAAGATATGATGGGTGGCTTTGGTGGACTTGAAGATATATTTGATATTTTTGGCGGAGGACAAAGAAGAAAACCACAAGACATGAGAAGAGGAAAAGATATAGAGGCCTATCTAGAGCTTGATTTAGAATCAATTCTTAATAATCAAGAAAAAGAAATTAATATAACTAAACAATCCGTATGCTCAAGATGTAATGGAAGTGGAAGTGAGCCAGGAACAAAAAGCAAAGAATGTTTTACTTGCAGAGGAACAGGAGTTGTTCAAGAAATTAGAAAAACATTTTTGGGAACTTTCAGCCAAAGCACAATTTGTCCTGATTGTAATGGAGAAGGATTAAAGCCAGAAAAGCCATGTAATGTTTGTAATGGTGAGGGAAGAATAAAGAAAGAAGAAAAAATTAAGATAAATATCCCCGCTGGTGTTGACAATAACCAGATAATTAAGGTAAAAGGGAAAGGTGAAGCAGGTAAGAGAGGTGGCGAATCAGGTAACTTATATATAAGGATAAGCATTAAGCCACACAAGATATTCCAAAGATCTGGAGACGATATATATTTAAGAAAAAATATTACTTTTTCTCAAGCTACACTGGGAGATAAAATAAAGATACCCACGCTAGAAGGAGAAGAAATGATAGTTAAAATACCAGAAGGAATAGAATCAGGTAAAGTATTAAAAATATCTAAAAGAGGAATACCACACTTTTCATCAATAGGAAGAGGAAATCTCTATCTTCAGATTAATGTTAAAATACCCGATAAGTTAACAAAAAAACAAAAGGAAATTTTAGAACAATTAAAAAAAGAGGGACTATAAACCTCTCTTGCCCCAGTAGCTCAGTTGGTAGAGCAACAACCTTTTAAGTTGAAGGTCACAGGTTCGAGTCCTGTCTGGGGCACATAATCTTAATCGCTTTTCCATTAATTAATGCATCAGCGATTTTTTTATTAGCTGAAGATAATATTCTTTGATAAGTACTTTGTGATGTATTCATTTCTTTAGCACCATCATTTTGTTCCATATTTTCAACATAACGCAACCTATATGCTTCTATCTCTTCAATGGTTAGTTCAACAACATCAAGAGACCTCATGGGAATACCTTGGGGCTTGAAATAGGTAACATTCGGATTAAATTTTATTCTTCTACAAAGTCTTGGTCTTGGCATAATTTTATTAATATGATAGATTATTTTTAATAAAAGGCCTAACAGGGCTCCATTAGGAGCTCATACCTATGGCCTTTTTATTTTTCGTCCTTAAGTGCTTTTATCTCTTCACGAATTGCATTTAATTCTTCTTCAAGAATCTTTTGCTCTTCTTCTAAGGCAGTTAGCTCGTTTTTGGGAGAAAGAAATCTCCTTCTTCCGCAACAACCAAAGCCCCTACCTGTCATTGGACCAGCACCCATAGGACCAGTTCCGTCAAATCTTGGCATATATTTTTATATTTATTTTTACTCTTCCGACCTTTCTATATTGATTATATACCCATAACTACTTGACGTCAAGAGGGTATAAGAGGTATTATAAGAGCAGGGGAAACATTCGTTGCTCTTTTTTATTCTCAAAAACCACTCTATTAAAATAATAGAGTGGCATTTTTTAAACTTTATAAAGTTGTTAAAATTAATTGCTGATTATAAAGTTTATTTTATAGAATAGGTGATTGTAATAGTAGAAGTAATTTTATTTTCTCCTGTTTCAATCGTTGGAACAGCAATTGAACTACTTAATTGTTTTTTAAAATTTACTGCTTCATCATAAGCAACTCTTATTGGAACGTATCCACTTTCAGAAAAACTTACTATTCTTACCATTTTAATTCCTAGAAGTTCTTCTAATTCCTTTGCTTTAGCTTTTGCATCGTTAATAGCTAGTTCTTTTGCTTCCGCCTTAGCTTCTTCATCATCATCAACAATAAAGGATAAACTACTTACATCATTAGCTCCTTTTGATGTTGCGTTAGAAATTATTGTTCCCACTTTAGACAAGTCCCTAATTTTAACATTTAGTGATTGGCTTACTTCATAGCCAGCTAAAGTTCTTTTACCTGTATCATTATTCCATTCATATCTTGGATTAATATTGTATCCCGTTGTTTTAAGATCTTTACTTTCAACCCCCTCACTTTTTATATATTCTATAACTTCATTCATTTTTTGACTATTTTCATCGGTTGCCACTGAAACATTTCTATTTTCTGTTTTAACAGAAATAGTTACAAAACCAACATCTGGAGTCACATATACTTCTCCAAGGCCAGAAACAGAGATAAGATTTTCATTTGCTCCTGTTTTTTCGTTAATTAAAACAGCAACAAAAGCGATAACAACTATCATTAAAACGATAGATAGAAATTGAAAGAATTTGTTTTCAAATATTTGCATATATTTATTTATTATTATTTATTATTTACTTCTGAGTGGACAAGAACATCATTTCTAATATCAAAGTAAAATAATGTTTTTGTTTTTTGTTCGACCATTTCATATACTTTAACATCTTGACCAGCCCACTTTACTGAACCAAGATTATTAACATTCATATTTTTATCAAGATTTGTCACCATGTTGCCACTACTAGCAGGGGAAATAAAGATAAAGGCAATTAAAAGACAAGAAAAAGACAATGAACTAAAAACCAGTTTCCAATCCCAATAATCAACTTTTTTATTAAAATAATCTCTTGATAGTAATGACTTTCTCAATTCATTTTTATGATTACCAAAAAATATATTTTCTTTTTTTATCTTTTTAAATAGTTTTTCCATAACTCGTAAAATTAACAGCGTCTTTTTCTAAAATTTTCTCTAATTCTTCTATCGCTCGCTTAGCATAGACCCTAATTGTTGATTCGTTTTTTTTCAAAACTTCTGATATTTCATCGTACTGCATTTCTTCAAAATATCTTAAATGCAGTATATCTTGATATATTGGTTTTAATTCTTTAATTGCCTTGCTTAAAATTATTAAGTATTTATCATTGTCAATCTTCTTTTCAATTTCAAGCGATAGATTACTTTCGTCTTTCAGATTAAAACTCATTTCAGGATCATCAATAATTAACCTGTATCTATTTTGCTTTCTAAAATACTGATTAACCTCATTAGTGGCAATTTTAAATATCCAACCGTTGAAACTATTAATTCCGTTTTTCCACTTGAAGATCTCTATATTATCCAAGACCTTTAAGAAAACATTTGATGTAATATCTTTACTATATTCAACATTAAGTGTTCGCCTAAAAACATAATTAATAATTTTATCATAATAAAAATCAAATAACCTTGAAAAGGCCTCTTTGTCTTTATTTTGTGACCTTATTACAAGGTCTTTGATTTCGTCTAATCCCATCATTATATATAATACACTAAAACTATAATTGTTACATTGAAAAAGAATTAAAAATAGAATACCATTACTATATGAATTTTCACATTAAAACATATGGTTGCAAACTCAATCAATCCGACTCAGAGATAATTAGAGATCTATTGCTTAAAAAACACAAAGAAACATCGCTGAACGACGCTGATTTTATTGTTTTTAATACTTGTGGAGTTGTAGAAAAAACAGAAAGAAAGATATTAAAAGAAGCCAAAAGTTTTAAAAATAAAAAAATAATTATTGCCGGTTGCTTGCCCTTGATTTCTCTTGAAGAATGTCAAAAAGTTGCCGATGCAATTATCGGACCAACAAACATTTTATCAATTAACAAGGTAATTGATGGGATAATAAAAATTGATATTAAGAAAAAAAAGACCGATAAAGCAAAATTAAAAAATAATAATTCTAAAATAATTCCTATCGCTGAGGGCTGTCTCGGAAATTGCTCTTATTGTGCAACAAAATTAGCAAGAAAAGAATTGTTTTCTTTTTCTGCTAAAGAAATTGTTAAAAAAATAAAAGAATCAAACAATAGCGAAATATATCTAACCTCTCAAGATCTTTCTGTCTACGGAATAGATAGGGGCGAATCATTATCATCATTATTAAAAGAAATTATAAAAATTAATAGAGATTTTAAATTAAAACTTGGAATGATGAATCCTAAATATGTAAACGAAGAACTTCTTGATATCTACGAATCAGAGAAAATATACAAATTTATTCATTTACCAATCCAATCGGGAGACAATGAATTGCTTAAAAAGATGAACAGGGGATACAAAATAGAAGATTTTTTAACATAGCCAAAAAGTTTAGAAGTAAATTTAAAGAGTCAATCATAGCAACTGATGTTATTATCGGTCACCCACTAGAAACAGAGGATTCTTTTCAAAAAACATTAAAAATTATTAAAAAAATACAACCGGAGGTTTTACATATTTTTAAATTCTCAAAAAGAAAGGGAACAGCTGACTTCAATTTAAAAGATTTACCAGATAGAATTAAAAAGGACCGTTCAAGAATTATTACAAAACTATTTGAAGATTATAATCTTAAAAAAAATAAAAAATATATAAATAAAACATTAGAAATTTTAATTGTTGAGAAAAGAAAAAATAATTATCTTTCAAGAACTAATTCAGGAAGAGTAGTTGTTATCAAAGAGGGTAAATTAGGGGAGAAAAAAAGAGTTAAAATTATTGATTGTAAATGGAATTATCTCATTGGTGATTAATCATTTTTATTGTCCCAAAAAAGAAAATATGTTATCCTTTAAGTATATGAAAATCAACTCAAAAATAGTGTGTCTCTTTTTTATTTTGATTGCTTTTATTGTCGGTTTTTATTACCATGAATATCTTTTTCAAGAGAATTACAAAAGGGCATATTCAGATGAAAATATAGATCTTTCTGTTCTTAAAAAAACACTAGATCAAATATATCTTAATTATGTTGATCCAGATAAGATTGATTTAGAAAAAATGACCTATGGCGCTGTTTCTGGAATGGTTAGTGCGCTAGGAGACCCTTATACTGAATTTTTTGACCCAGAAAGTGCTGACGTAATTGAAGAAACTATTACAGGTAAATTTGAAGGCATCGGCTTGCATATTGGAATAAAAAATAAACAATTAACAGCGATATCTCCAATTAAGGGAACACCTGCCGATAAAGCTGGAATAAGGCCAGGAGATAAAATCATATTTGTGGACGAAAAGCCAACTTCTGATTTATCTGTTAACGAAGCTGTTGATCTTATACGTGGACCGAAAGGAACTAAAGTTGTTTTAACTATTCTTAGAGATGGTAATAATTTCAATGTAGAAATAACAAGAGACATTATTAATGTTCCAACTGTTGAGTGGGAAATGGTAGATAATCAAATTGCCCTTATTGGAATATATCATTTTACCAATTCAACCGCTCAGGATTTTAGAAAAATAGTTTTTGAAGTAATTAATAGCGATGCAAAAGGAATTATTCTTGATCTAAGAAGCAATCCGGGAGGACTTGTTAACCAAGCAATAGAAGTTTCTGGTTGGTTTTTAAATAAAAATGATTTAGTTATGATTGAGAAGGGTAGAGAAGACAAAGAAAACGAATACAGGGCTAACGGATCAGGAAGTTTAATAAATTATCCAACAATTATATTAATTGATGAAGGAACTGCTTCTGCCTCCGAAATACTTGCAGGAGCCCTAAGAGATAATAGAAACTTATTAATAATCGGAGTAAAGTCATATGGCAAAGGAACTGTTCAAAAATTATTAGATTTATCTAATGATTTAATGTTGAAAGTAACTATTGCAGAATGGCTAACCCCCAATAGGGTTGTTATTAATGAAAATGGAATTGTTCCAGACGTAGAAGTTGAATTAACCCTAGAAGATTATGAAAATGAAAAAGACCCACAATTAGAAAAAGCAATTGAAGAGATAATTAAAAAGATAAACATATGAAAGTAATACTATTAAAAGATGTTAAAAAATTAGGTAAAAAATTTGAAGTCAAAGAAGTTTCATCTGGTTTTGCAAGAAACTTTCTCCTTTCCAATGGTTCTGCTATAATAGCAGATAAAGATTCTCTTAAAAGATTAGAAGATCAAAGGAAAACAGAATTAAAGAATGCGGAAGAAAAACAAAAAGAGAATGAGAAAATGATTAAAGAAATGGCTGATCAAGAAATAAAAATTGAAACAAAGATAGGAGATGAAGGACAACTTTTTGAGTCAATAAACGAACAAAAAATATCAGAAAGGTTAAAGGAATTGGGCTTCAATGTTGATAAGACAAATATAAAAATTGATAAACCAATCAAGCACCAAGGAGAGCACTTAGTTAAAATTAAATTAGGAGATAATTTAGAGAGAGATATTAAAATAATTATTTAAATTATGGCAAATTATATTTTTGTTGCAGGTGGGGTAATGTCAAGCGTAGGCAAGGGCGCAGCAACGGCCTCAATTGCAAAAATACTTCAAAATAGAGGATTTACTGTTTCCGCAGTTAAAATTGATCCATACATTAATGTTGACGCTGGAACAATGAATCCAATTGAACACGGCGAGACATTTGTTACCGATGATGGAACAGAGTGTGACCAAGATTTAGGTAATTATGAAAGATTTTTAAATATAAACCTCTCCACCGAAAGCTCAATAACTACTGGTAGAGTTTATCAATCGGTTATAGAAAAAGAAAGAAATTTAGAGTTTAACGGAAGATGTGTTGAGGTTGTTCCCGATATTCCCAATGAAGTAATCTCAAGAATAGAAAAAGTAGCAAAAAAAGACAAAGCCGATTTTGTAGCAATTGAAATAGGGGGAACTGTGGGCGAATATCAAAACCTTCTATTCTTGGAAGCAGCAAGAATGATGAAATTAAAGTATCCCAAAAAGGTTCTATTCTTTTTGGTCACATACCTTCCAACCCTTAAAACAATAGGAGAAATGAAGACAAAACCAACTCAAACATCTTCAAGACTTTTAAATGAATCAGGAATACAGGCCGACTTTATTTTAGGGAGAGCTAGCGTTCCATTAGACCAAACAAGAAAAAGAAAAATATCAACATTTTGTAGTATTGATCCTAAAGATGTAATTTCTGCTCCAGACGCTGATTCAATATATGAAATACCTATTAATTTTGAAAAAGAAGGACTGGGAGACAGAATACTTAAAAAACTAAAATTAAAAAATAAAAAGAAAGACGGTAGCGAGTGGGAAAAATTAGTTAATAAAATAAAGGACCACAAAAAGAAAGATATTAGAATAGGTATTGTTGGTAAATATTTTGAAAGTGATGGCTTTTCATTAACTGATTCATATATTTCAGTTCTTGAAGCAATTAAGCATAGTGCTTGGGCCAATAATAGAAATCCAGTTATTGAATGGATATCATCTGGAAAAATAGAAGAAAATAGCAGAGAGTTAATAAAACTTAAAAATTATGATGGCATAATTGTTCCTGGTGGTTTTGGCTCAAGAGGAACAGAAGGGAAAATAAAAACAATAGAATATTGCAGGAAAAACAAAATACCATTTTTAGGATTATGTCTAGGTCTTCAATTGGCGGTAATTGAATTTGCTAGAAATGTTTGCGGAATTAAAGATGCTACATCAACAGAATTTGATCCTAAAGCAAAAAATCCTTTGATTGACTTAATGGAAGAACAAAAGGAAGTAATGAATAAGCATAAATATGGAGCAACAATGCGTTTGGGCGCTTGGAATTGCAAACTTAACAAGGGGACAATAAGCAGTAGAGCATATAAGACAGAAAATATATCAGAAAGACACAGACATAGATACGAGGTTAATAATAATTACAAAGACATACTTACTTCAAAAGGTCTTATCGTCGCTGGAATTAATCCCGAAAAGAAACTAATTGAAATTATTGAACTTAAAAACCATCCATTTTTTGTTGCAACACAATTTCATCCAGAATTAAAATCAAGACCACTAAATCCACATCCATTATTTAATGAGTTTATCAAAGTTGCTAGTAAATAAAAAAATGAGGGGAGACCCTCATTTTATTCTACATTAACCACTTTGGCGATTCTTTGAGAACCATCAAATAGTTTTTTTCTTTTAGTTGAAAAATATACTTTTCCTTCTTTTATTGCGTAAAGAGTATTATCTTTTCCCATTTTTACGTTTTTGCCCGCAATAAATTTAGACCCTCTCTGACGGATAATGATTGAACCAATTTTGGTTTTCTGTCCTTCAAATAATTTAACGCCTAGATACTTTGGATTTGAATCTCTTCCCAACCTACTTGTACCGGCGGCTTTGGTTGTTGCCATTTTTTTGACTCTTTATTAATTTTAATCTAATATGTAGTTATTGATAATAACAAGCAAATGCTATCAAAAATAATTAATTTTGTCAAAGATAAAAGTGGCGAAATAGTGATATTGTTACTATTAATTTCTTTTTTCTTTTTTTTAGCATTAATTCATAATAAAAATCAAAACAAAGAACCAATTAAAATAGTATATGAATATTCCCAATCATATTGCATTAATTCCTGATGGAAACAGACGCTGGGCCAAGAAAAAGGCCCTACCATCATTTATAGGACACAAAAAGGGCGCTGAGACGCTAGAAAAGATAATAAATGAAGTTATCTCTCTTAAGGTTCCTTACTTCTCTTTTTGGGGTAGTTCATTAGACAACATAACAAAAAGAAGTAAAAGCGAAGTTAATCATCTTTTTAATATCTTTGAAGATTATTTTAACAAAATTGCAGACGAAAAAAAGATTCACGAAAATAAGGTAAGAATAGAAATAATAGGGAAGTGGAGGGACTATTTTCCTCAATCAACAATTAGTGCGATGCAAAAGGCGATAGATGCTACCAAAAATTATAATAAATCAATAATTACTTTTTTAATGGCCTATAACGGAACAGATGAAATGATTGATTGTTTTAAAAATATCAAAGGGGAAGTAACGGAAGAAAAAATCAAAGAAAATCTATGGACCAAGAAATTACCACCAGTTGATTTTCTAATTAGAACGGGATGCAAAGATGATCCCCATAATTCTGCTGGATTTATGATGTGGGACACAGCATATTCTCAATTATATTTTACAAATAAATTTTTTCCTGACTTCAAAGAAAAAGAATTTAAAAAAGCGCTGAATGATTATTCAGAACGAGAAAGAAGAAAAGGAGCTTGACAATCTTATATTTTCTTTTTATAATAAAAGAGGTTATTATGAACAGACACCAAGTGAAAGTGCTTGAAGCACTTTCTGAGGTAAAGACCTTTGCAAATAAGGGTCTTTACAAGAAAGCGAGCAATGTCATTGCCCTTGTGGAGAAAGAAGAGAATCTCACCGATGGTGAGAGAGAAAAGGTCATGAGCACTCTGACAGAAGAACACATTTCCTTTTGTGAGGAACAAATGAAAAATTTTTCTTTAGGAGCAACTAAAAGTAGTAGCTCCTGATTTTTTTTAATAAAATCTTGACAGGGGGCAGGATATAATATACAATGGTAAATGTCGTACAATGTAGGTTAAGCGACAATTAATATATGAATAATTCAAACATATCAATAATTAAGCATATTCCTGATTTTCTGGATTATTGTGAAATTGAGAAAGGATTATCAGATAATACGCAAAAAAATTATGGACGTTATTTAAAAAAATTTACTGACTGGCTTTTGCTTACAGAAAAAAAAGATTTACTCCCTCACCAATTGACTCCAGAAATTATTTGGGACTACCGACTATACCTAGCTAGATATAAGGATGATAAAAATAAGCCATTGTCTAAAATAACACAAAATTACTATTTAATCGCCCTACGAGCCCTTTTAAGCTTTTTTAGTGATAAAGATATCGTCTCTTTGCCAGCAGACAAAATAAAACTATCTAAAGAAGCCAATAAAGAAAAAACTGTTAAATTTCTTACATTAGAACAAATAGAAAAATTACTACTCGCCCCCAATGTTGAGATAATGTCCGGTCTTAGAGATCGCGCGATACTTGAGTCATTATTTTCTACAGGATTAAGAATAGCAGAACTCGTAGCCCTTAATAAAGAACAATTTAAAAGTATAGAAAATAAAGAAGATCTTGAATTAAGTATCATTGGTAAAGGAAAATACCCTAGGACTGTATATTTCTCTAATCGAGCATTGGATTGGGTTAAAAAATACCTCAAAACACGTGGTGATGACGAGAAGGCATTATTTATTAATTATAGGTCTAAAACGGCCTCAGAAGCCCGTTTAACGCCTCGTTCAATAGAAAGAATAGTAAAGAAGTATGCTACATTAGCAAACATACCTTTCTTTACAACTCCTCACACTTTAAGACATAGTTATGCAACCGACTTACTTGGTCAAGGAGTTGATTTGAGAACTATTCAAGAATTTTTAGGACATAGAAATATCGCTACGACTCAAATATATACCCATGTCACAAACAAGCGACTAAGAGATGTTCATCGCCAATTCCATAGTGGCAAGGATATGGCTAATTAAATGTCGCACAATATTAATATTGGATGATCTCCCATTCTGGACCATTAATGTTGTCCTCAGCAGTTGCATTGTTTATAATAATTTCATCTAGATATCCTTTAAAGGATCCCCCGTAATTGTTTAAGTAGCCAATTATTAATGGACCACTATCATAAGAAATAATTCCATCCGCAAAATTATCGGTAGCTACCAATTCACCATCAACGTACATTTTAGCAACAGAACCAATTCTATTAATAGTTACATGATACCAAGTATTGCTTAGTCTAATATTTGTATCTTGTAAATCAATTATAGTAGTTGATGAATCATTTGCAGCACTAAAAATAAACTTACTTTGAGATATATAAAAATGGTAGGCCCCCCTAAAAACAGGATAAGCTCTGTGAACTATTGGAAATTGATAACTTGCAATATCTTCCGAAAGGATATAAAAATCTATAGTAAAATCACCAATAAAATCCCAACTTTCAGAATCAGGAATAGACAAATAATCTCCCGATCCATCAAAATAAGCAGACGCAGAACCAAGAACCTTTTTATCAGTTCTTAAATGAACTTCACCAATTGAGTTAATTTGATGATTATGCTCCCCACTGTCTAAAAAAACGGAAGAACCAGCACTTCCCTCCATATGAAGTAACAAATCATCACCATCATAAGAAGAATGACGAGAACAAATATAAAGACTATCATCATACTTTAAATAACCAATCGTAGATTCTTCACAAGTTAAGTTTTCTCCTCCTATTCTTATTCCACCACTAATATTAACATTTCCAGCAACATCTAGCTTGGCAGTTGGACTAGCTATTCCTATTCCTACATTACCATCTAATCTGTAGAGATTACTCCCACCCACTATCCAATTAGAACCAGTAATGCCAGACACAGCATTATCAACATATGTTTTAGTAGCTAGATCAGCTCCCCCTTCTATTTCAGTTAAAGAGTGTCCTGGGTTAGGTGCCGCTCCTTCAACAAAGAGAGCGACTAGTTGATTAGAATAATTGAAGGTAACTATTCCAATAGTTAAGAGAAGCAAGAGAGAGAAAAGATTATGATATTGTTTTTGTTCATATTGTTTTTTATTATTTTTTTAATTAATAGATTTAATAATCTTCAAAAATTCCTCGCTATTAAGAGAAGCTCCACCAATTAATAATCCATCTGTAATCTCTAAATAATCTTTAGCGTTTTGAGAATTAACACTTCCTCCATAGAGAACTTTTCTATCTTTTAAAAACTCTCTCACTTCTTTCACTTTTTCAATTGGTGCACTCTCCCCCGTTCCTATTGACCACAATGGTTCATAAGCCAAAATTACATCTTCATCTATTTCCTTGATTTGATATTTTATTAATTCAAGGGCCTTTTGACCCTTTGATTCGCCAATACAAACTATCGGTATTAATCCTACTTCTTTTGCTTTTTCAACTTTTTTTCTAATATCTTCATTGCTCTCGTTTAATATCTTTCTTCTTTCTGAATGACCAATAATAACATACTCACAACCGATGCTTTTAATCATACGAGGAGATATTTCTCCAGTATATGATCCTTTTTCTTCCCAAAAACAATCCTGGGCCCCAAATTTAAATCCTTCCTGAATTAAAGAAGCTAAAAAAATTACTGGAGGACAAATAACTACGTTCTTGTATTTAATATCTTTTTCAATATTATTAAATAATGCCCTTGCTTCTTCTATTGTTGCTGGATTACATTTCCAGTTGGCTATAATTAATGGTTTCATATTAAAATTATTCCTAAACTAATTAACGTAACTATTACTCCTGCTATTATTACTCCTAATGATATCAAAGGAAAAGCTTTTTTAAAAGGGACCCCAAAAAGAAAAGCACAAAGAGACCCAGTCCACGCTCCTGTCATTGGTAAAGGAATGGCAACAAAAATAATCAAAAATAGATCTTTTAATTTTTCATAATTCCCTTGATAATTTTTTCTTGTTCTTACAAATAACCAATCAAAAAACTTTTTGAAAAGTTTGTTTTTTTCTGACAAAAACTTAGAAACCTTTTCTAGAAAGAGTAAAATAAAAATTACTGGAAATATGTTTCCCAAAACAGAGAAAATAAAGGCTGATGTAATAGATAATTCGTAATTAAACAATGCTATTGGAATAGCACCCCTTAATTCTATTATGGGCGTAGCGGCAATAATAAATGTTTGCAATTCATAAGGTATCATACAAATATAATATCATTTTAAGATTTTTTTTACAAAAAAAAGAGATTACCTTTTTGGTAAATCTCTGGCAATTTTTTCGAACCTCTTCTTGGTTCTGGTCACTGAGGAGTAATAGTGCTCCCATTAGGGTACCTTCCTCGGCTCTACACGTACAGGATTAATCCCGTATACTTCAATCATCTCTTTTCCGTCCATAATAATACCTTCCTAATTATATTAAATAATTTTTAATCTGTCAAAACTATAACTCCATTTTTAGTCACTGCAACCATATCTTCAAAGTGTGCATTTAAAGAATTATCATCTGTGATATAGGCCATACCTCTTTTTAATATCTCATCGCTTCCCAAAGAAAGCATTGGTTCAATACAAAAAACCATTCCTTCCTTTAGTATTTCTCCATACTTTTTGTTTCCATAATGTAGTATGTCTGGATCTTCATGAAGTTTTGCTCCAATACCATGACCACATAAATTTTTAATTACATTGTACCCCTCTCTTAGGGCAAACTTTTCAATTGCTTCTCCTATTTCCCCTGTCTTAATTCCTGGCCTAACTTTTGATATCCCTTTTCTTAATGCTTTCTCGTTTATCTTTAACAACCTCTTTAATTCCTCGTTGACGTTTCCAACAATATATGTTCTTGCCATATCAGTATGAAAACCATTCTTTAAATTAGGATATTTTCTATAATCTATGTCCCCTTTTAAAAAAGTATTTATTTGAAAAAATATACCCAAATCAAGCGTTACTATATCTCCGTCTTTTAATTTTCTTTCACTTGGTACACCGTGAACAATTTCTTCATTTACTGAAAAACAAAGACAAGACGGAAATCCGTCTTGACCCCTAAAATTAGGAGTTCCTCCCACTTCTTTAATTAATTTTTCTGCTTCAATTTCTATATCTTTTCCACTAGTCCCAATATTGATTTTCTCGCCTAACTTGTCTATAGCCGACTTAAGTAGTCTACCACCCTTGTGCATTAAATCAATCTCTTCTTTCGTCTTAATTGTTATCATCTTCTACTGCTTTAATTATATCGTTATAAACATCTTCAACGCTTTGCTCTCCGTTTATTCTTATCAATCTATTTTTCTCTTCAAAATATCTTATAACTTGTCCAACCTCATCTTCAAACCATTTTAATCTTTTTTTAGTTCCCTCAACTGTATCTTCTGGTCTCTTGATAAGTTTTTCCCCGCATTTAGGACAATTGTCTATATCCATATCATTTTTTGAAAACATTGCTATATATCCACATTTAGGACAAATCTTTCTTCTTGTAATTCTAGCAATCGCTTCTTCCTCTGATATATCAATTAAAATTGTTTTAACTCTTTTGTCCCACTCATACCACTCTAGGGCTTCTTCTAGTAACCATGCTTCTTTAATTTTTCGTGGAGAACCGTCCATAATAATACCATTAAGATCAGCTTCTTTGTTTTTAATTTCTTCAAATAAATCCATCCATAATTTAAAAGGAATAGGAGTAACAATAATGCCACCATTGTCAATAACTTCTGCTATTTTTTTACCTGTAAAATCATCAACCTTTTTTCTTTTCCTTAAAAGATCACCCGTCCCAATAAACTCAAGATTCAATCTTTCTCTTAATAGGTTAAGTTGAGTTCCCTTTCCTGCCCCCGACTTACCAAGTAAAATTAAAACTAATGGATTTTTATTCATTTTTTTATTATTAAATTAATTATATTACAAAAAACAAAAAAAGAGAAGGTGATGAAAACCCTCTACTTTGATAATGATTATTATGAGTCGTATTCTCTCATTTCCAACTGCGAATTAATTTGCCTCATTGTTTCTAGCGCAACCGATACAATAATTACCAGCGCTGTTCCACCAATCATAAAGGCAAACTCTTGTATACCTGTAATACCCTGAATAATTAAAGGCATCACCGCAATTAATCCCAATGAAGTAGCGCCGATGATTAAGACCTTACTTAAGATATTTTGTAAAAATTGAGCTGTATTTTCTCCTGGTCTAATTCCTGGAATAAATCCTCCCATTTTCTGTAAATTAGTTGAAATACTTTTAGGATCAAAGGTAACTGCAGTATAGAAAAATGTAAATACAAACACAAGAACAAAATATATTGTTCCATAAACCCATGAATTATTTAGAAAATCAGAAACTGCTGTCCATCCCAAAAATGAAGAAAGCATAGATGGAAGCATTAAAAATGATATTGCGAAAATGATTGGAATAACACCCGCTGGATTAATGTTTAACGGCAAATATGTTGAAGCACCGCCATACATTTTATTTCCCCTTACCCTTTTAGCATAAGAAACAGAAATGTTTCTTCTGCCCTCATTAATTAAAACTACTCCCATAATTACTAATAAGGATAGGACTCCAAAAAGAATATAGGAAAATAATTGTGTTTGATCAAAGGTGATAAACATCTTTTGAACATTGTTTGGAAAATCAGCAACGATACCAGCAAAAATTAAAAGAGAAACACCATTACCAATACCTTTTTCTGATATTAATTCTCCCATCCACATCAATATCGTTGAGCCAGCAAGAATTGATAAAACCGCGGTAATCATAATCATTGGATCTAGTGATCCAATGGCTCCCTGTGACTTTAAAAAGAAAATCATGCTGTAGCCCTGTATAAGAGCAAAGGGAACTGCTGCTATTCTGCAATATTGATTAAATTTTTGTCTTCCTGCTTCCCCCTCTTCTTTATATAACTTTTCCATTTGAGGGAAGATCATTGTTAATAATTGAAATATAATTACTGCTGTAATATATGGCCCCAATCCAAGCATTACTATAGAAACATTATCAAGGGCACCTCCAGTGAATAAGTTCATTAGTCCAAAAAACTGATTACCAGCAAAAAATTCTCTGATTCTTGCAACATCTATTCCAGGAATTGGAATGTTTGCCATCAATCTAAAAATAGCAAAAATGAAGAGAATAAAAAGTATTTTAACTCTTAAATCTTTTGCTTTAAAAATTTCTACAAGTTTTTTAAACATTATTTGTTTTCTTTAACTGTTCCTCCAGCTTTTTCTATTTTTTCTTTAGCTGATTTTGAAACTAGACAACCCTCAATAATTAATGGCTTTTTAATTTCTCCCTTACCTAATATCTTAATCATTGGAAGTTTTCCGTCAACCCTCCTTACAATCCTATCATCAGTTAATATCTTTGGATTAATTACTTCTTTTTCTTCAAAGTTTTTTTCTAAAACACTAACATCAATAACAGAATATTGTTTTGTTATGTTAAAATTATATCCTCTCAATTTAGGATATTTTTTAATCCATGTTCTGATAATTGGTTGGAAATTAGCTCCTGCTCTTGATTTCTGTCCGTTTTGTCCTTTTCCACTATAGGTTCCTTTCTTTCCCCCTCTTCCAATTTTCTTTTTATCCTTAAAGGTTGTATTTCTTTTTAATTCGTGTAATTGCATTTTATTTTTTCAACTTAGACAAGGCCCTCATAGTTGCTCTTGCATTGTTTAATTTGTTTTTCGTTCTGCTGATTGATTTTGATGAAATATCTTGTATGCCAGCTAAAGAACATATTATACTTACTGTTCCTCCAGCAACAAGACCCTTACCCTTCTTTTGTGGCTTCAAAATAATATGTGATGGTCCTAATTTGCCCTCAACTTCAAAAGGAATTGTACCTCCAGAAATTGGAATTTCTTTTAATTCTTTTTTGGCGGCCTTTGTTGCTTTTTCAATTGCTTGAGAAACATCAAGACCCTTAGAAACACCGATACCAACTTTTCCACTTTTATTACCAACAACCATAACGGCCCTAAATCTCATTGTTTTTCCTCCTCCTGTAACTTTTGTTACTCTAGCCAAGTCCAAAAGCTTTGAATCAAATTCATCTTTTACTATTTCTTTCTTTTTATCAAATCTTGTATTTTTCATAATTTTAGAATTTTAATCCTCCTTCTCTTGCTCCCTCAGCCAAGGCCTTTACTCTTCCATGATATTTATAACCTCCGCGATCAAAAACAACTTCTTCAATTTTATTTTCAATTGCTTTTTTGGCAATAATTTGACCAACCTTTTTTGATGATTCAATTTTTTTGTCTTTTAATTTTGATTTTTTATCATCAACAGAAATGATTGTTTTTCCATTATCAATTATTTGAGCATATATAAATTGGTTACTTCTAAAAACACACAATCTTGGTTTATCGTTTCCTATTTTAGAAATAACTCTCTTATGCCTTCTTATTCTTTTTTCTTGTTTTTCAATCATATTTCTTATGCGGCTGCTTTTTTACCAACCTTTCTTCTAATAATTTCACCAACATATTTAATTCCCTTACCCTTGTATGGTTCAGGAGGTCTTACTCTTTTAATCTGTGCAGAGACCTGTCCAACTAGTCCTTTGTCTATTCCTGAAACAATGATGACGTTCTTTTCTACAGCAAAGGTTATACCCTCTGGAGATTCTATCTCAACTGAATGACTAAATCCAACGTCTAGTATTAATTTTTTGCCCTCAACCCTTACCTTAAAACCAACACCATTAATTTCTAATCTTTTCTCAAATCCTTTTACAACACCATCAATCATATTGCTAACAAGAGTTCTTGTTAGTCCCCAATATCCCCTTGACTTCAAGTCATCGTTATCTTTGGGAGTAAAAATAATAACATTATCTTTTTTTTCAATTAATATCTCAGGTAATGTTTTAATTTTAAGAGATCCTTTTGGTCCCTTTACTTCCACCTTTGTTCCATTAACCTTTACTTCTACTCCTGTGGGTATTAAAATTTCTTGTTTTCCTATTCTTGACATATTTTTACCAAACTTCACAAATTATTTCTCCGCCTATCTTATTTTTTCTTGCTTCTTTGTTAGTTATTAATCCTTTAGATGTTGTTACGATTGAAATTCCATGTCCTGATTTAACCGGCTTCATTTCTTTATAAGTTGAATATATTCTTTGTCCTTGTTTGGAAATCTTTTTAATTTTTGTAATTTTAGGATTTCCATTTTCATCATACTTTAAATCAATAACAATCTTTCTTTTTGAAAGGCGACCCTTTTTTTCTAAACCATCTATAAAACCTTCATTTTTTAAAAGCTCTAAGATGGCATACTTAAAATCAGAGTAAGGATAAAAAGTTACTTGCTTCTTGCTCACTGCTTGAGCATTATTTATTGAACTAATCATGTCTGCTATTGGATCCATTTTTTTATATTATATTACCAGCTACTTTTTTTAACTCCAGGCAATTCGCCACGATTTGCCATTTCTCTAAAACAAATTCTACATAAACCAAATTTTCTGATATAACCAGTATTTTTTCCACACTTAAAACATCTGTTTTCTTGTCTTGTTGAAAATTTTGGTTTTTTATTTGATTTTGCTATTCTTGATATTTTTGCCATAAATACTTATTGACATTAGCTTTTCTTGAAAGGAAAGTCAAGTAATTTAAATAATTCTAATCCTTCTTCTTTACTTTTTGCATTTGTTGTAATAGTTATTTCCATTCCAAGAATTATTGGTGATTTTTCTGGTGATATTTCAGGAAAAATAATATGTTCTTTTATACCCAAATTAAAGTTTCCCCTATCATCAATTGCTGTTAGTTTAATTCCTTGAAAGTCCCTTGAACGAGGTAATGTTATATTCACCAGTTTTTCCATAAAATCATACATTTTTTTTCCTCTTAAGGTTACTTTTACTCCGATAATATTCCCTTCTCTTAATTTAAAAGTTGAAATTGATTTTCTAGCAAGGGTCATAACTGGTTGTTGTCCGCAAATTGCTCTTATATTATCACTAACATATTGAGCAAATTTCTTTTGTTCGTCTTTTGTTTTGTTTGTAACTATTTTTCCAAAGCCAGTGTTAATAACAACCTTTTTTATTCTAGGGACAGACATTACATTGCCATATTTAAACTTCGCCTCCATTCCTGGAATAACTTTATTTTTATATTTTTCTTTAATGCTAATTGTTATCATATTATTAATTCTTTGCTCCGCATTTTTTACAAACACGATATTTTTTCTTATCAACTATTTCATATCCAACTCTTGTTGGTTTTCCGCATTTTGAACAAACAAAACTTACATTTGAAACACTAATTGCTCTTGGCACACTTGCTATCTGTCCTTTTTGTCCTGATTTTTTTGGTTTGACATGTTTCTTAATTAATGCAACTCCTTCCACAACAATTTTGTTTTTTGATGGCAAAGACCTTAGAACTTTTCCCTTCTTTCCTTTGTCGTTTCCTGCAATTATTAAAACTTGATCATTCTTTTTTATTTTCATATTCTTAAATTAAATTCTTTGTCATTGTTGAAATTTTATCAAATCCCTTTTCTCTAACCTCTCGAGCAACTGGACCAATAACTCTTGTTCCTTTAGGTTCTTTTGATGATCCTTCAAGAATAACAACAGCATTGTCGTCAAATCTGATATAACTGCCATTTTTCCTTCTTGTGATTGATTTTTTTCTAACAACTACCGCTTTCAACACTTGGTGATTTTTAACTATTTTTCTAGGTTCAGCACTCTTAACAGCAACAACAATAATATCTCCTATATTAGCATATCTTTTTCTTGTGCTACCCAAAACACGAATGCATTTAACCATTTTTCCTCCGCTGTTATCAGCAACTGTTAACATTGTTTCTGTCTGTATCATTTTCTTTTATTTATCTAATTTTGAAATAATCTCCCACTTTTTATCTTTTGAAATTGGATTACACTCTCTTATTGACACTCTATCTCCTATTTTACAATCTCCTGATTCGCAGTGTGCTTTATATTTTTTGTGACTCTTGTATCTTCTCTTGTATTTTGGATGTTCTTTAATTGTTTCAACTTCAACTACAACAGTTTTCTGCATTTTATCTGATACTATTAATCCGATTAATTCCTTTTTAGGCATATTATTTTTTATTTAATATAGTCAACATTCTCGCAATTTCTTTCTTGTTTTCTCTTAACTCTTTTGTATTCTTTAGTCCTCCCGCAACTGACTTAAATCTAAACTCTTTGATAGCCTCTCTTTTTTCTTTAAGCAATTTTGGTAAATCTTCTTTTTGTAAATCCTTTTTTTTCATACTATTGCTTTTTAACAAATTTTGTCTTTAATGGCAACTTATCGCCTGCCTTTCTTAATGCTTCTCTTGCATCTGTTTCACTAATTCCTTCTATTTCAAATAAAATTCTTCCTGGTTTAACTGGGAAAACATAATGATCTAGCGAACCCTTTCCTCCTCCCATTGGCACCTCTTGTCCTTTTTTAGTAATAACTTTAGCAGGAAAAACTCTAGTCCACATTTTACCTCCCTTTCTTAAATACCTAATAATTACTCTTCTGCATGCTTCTATTTGATTACTGGTTATCCATTTTTCTGAAACCGCCTTTAATCCAAAAGTTCCGAAATCAATGTTTATTCCTCTTCCTTCAAAAAGACGTTCTGTTCCTCTGCCTTTGTGATGTTTTCTGTGTTTTAATTTCTTTGGTGCTAACATATTTATTTATCAAATTTATCTCCTTTATATATCCAAACTTTAATTCCGATTGTTCCATAAGTACACCTTGCTTCTGATAAAGAATAATCTATATCAGCTCTGATTGTTTGTTTTGGTAATCTTCCCCTCTCTAACCATTCAGATCTAGCAATTTGAGCACCGTCTAACCTTCCTGAAACTTGTATTTTAATTCCCTTAACTTCTTTATTGGCTAAAACTTTTTCAAGAGCTTGTTTAATTGTTTTTCTAAAGGGCATTCTTTTTTCTATTCTTTGAGCAACCCATTGTCCAACTAAAACTGAAGATGTCCATGAATTTGAAACTTCCTTTACTTCTATTTTTAATTTCTTTTCAAGGTCTTTCCATTCTACTAAAGTTAAATTATTTTTCTTAAACACTTCTTTTAAAAGTTCTAATCTTAATTTTTCAATTCCTTCTCCGCCCCTTCCAATAATTATTCCTGGTCTTGCTGAATAAATAACGATATTAATTTTATTTAAATATCTTTCTATTTCAATTTTTTCTACACTTGATTCCTTTAATTTTTTAGTTAAAAAACTTCTGATAATAAAATCCTCCTTAATATATTTTAAAGGTTTTTTTCCATAGAATCCTTGTGACAACCAGTCCTCTATTCCTTTTATTCTAAAAATTTTGGGGTGAACTTTATGACTCATTTTTTTTATTTTTAATATCTAAACTTAAATTAACGTGTGACATTCTCTTCTTTATTATTTCTCCTCTACCTCTTGATTTAGGAAGAATTCTCTTAAGAATTGGGCCTTCATCAACTGTAATCTTTGAAATAAAAAGCTCTTTTGGTTCAACATTTTTCAATAATTTTGCATTTGCAACAGCAGAATTCAATAATTTCAAAACGGGCTCACTTGCTTTCTTAACTGTGAATTGTAAAATTGTTTTTGCTTCTTCTACATTTTTTCCCCTAACTAAATCAGCAATCATTCTGGTTTTTCTTGGACTAATATGTAGATATTTTAATTTTGCTTCAAATGCCATATTTTTATTCTTTATTTGCCTTTTTCTATTTCTTTTTGCATCTTACCTCCATGTCTTGAAAATTTTGTTGTTGGAGAAAATTCACCTAATTTATGTCCAACCATTTCTTCTGTAACCTTTACTGAAATAAAATCCTTGCCATTGTGAACCCCGAAGATAAAACCAATCATTTCTGGAGTAATTGTACAAGCCCTTGACCATGTCTTAATAAGCGGAGTTTCGTTCGGCTTTTTTCCTTCTATTTTTTTTGTTACGTTTGGGTCGATGTAAGGACCCTTTTTAAGACTTCTTGACATATTATTTTCTCTTTTTCTTAACTCTTCTATCTATAATTAAAATTGATGATTTTTTGTTTTTCTTCCTTGTCTTTACTCCTAATGCTGGCTTTCCCCAAGGTGTCTTTGGATGTTTAAGACCAACCCCAGTTCTTCCTTCTCCACCTCCATGAGGATGATCACATGGATTCATTGCTGAACCTCTTACCGCTGGTCTTACTCCCTTTCTTCTACTTGTTCCTGCCTTTGACCAATTAATAAACCTGTATTCAGAATTAGACACCTTACCAATTGATGCAAAACATTCTCCTGATACTCTCCTAATTTCTGATGATGGCATTTTTATTTTTGCATAACCGCTTTCGTAGTTTTGTAAAATTGCTCCTGTTCCTGCCGCTCTGACCAATACTCCGCCTTTGTTTGGCTGTAATTCTATATTATATATCATAGTTCCTTCTGGGATATTTTTCAATTTCATTCTGTTTCCAATTTTTGCTTCTGCCTTGTCTGAAAATATAATTTTGTCTCCTGCTTTCATTTCTTCTGGAGCAACAATATATTTTTTTATTCCACCTTCATATTGAATTAAAGCAATAAAAGCATTTCTGTTTGGATCATATTCAATAGCCATAACTTCTGCAGGAACATCCATAATTTTTTGAGCAAACTCAACAATCCTGTAAAGTTTTCTTGCTCCACCTCCAATGTGCCTAGTAGTAATTCTACCGCTACTTCCCCTACCACCAGTTCTCTTAATCCTAACTGTTAAACTTTTTTCTGGTTTTTTCTTTGTAAGGGTAAGAAAATTTTTAATTTTTACTTTTTTTCTTTGCATATTACTGTGAAATCATTTCTATTTTTTGTCCTTCTTTAATTTTTACAATTGCTTTCTTGTATCCTGGTTTAAATCCTTCGGTTTTTCCTCTTTTTACTTTTTTTCTAGGAATACTAATTGTTCTTACTTGAATAACATTTACTTTGTATCTTTCTTCAACTGCTTTCTTAATTTCAATTTTATTAGCATCATTAAAAACTTTGAAAACATAAAAGTTTCCCTGTGTAGATGCATCAACTGCTTTTTCTGTTATGCAGGGTGATTTTAATATATTCCATTTTTCGTTTTTAATTTCCATATTACTTCTTGAATGTTTCTTTAATTACTTCCAATCCCTTTTTATCCATTAATAGATATTTTGAAGACAAAACATCTAAACAATTAATATCCTTTGCTTGCATTGTTTTAATCTTAGGTATATTTCTTGTTGACATTATTATATTGTTATCAATTTCAGGTAAAATAATCAAACAACTTTCTTTTATGTTTAAATTATTTAACATTTCTATCATTTTCTTTGTCTTTATTTCTTTAACGTCAAAACTTTCAACAAGGATGATAAGATTATTTCTTGATTTTTCAGATAATGCAACAAATAGGGCCTTTCTCTTGATATTCTTAGGTAGTGCCTTTTTAAAAACTCTTTCGTTAGTTGGTCCATGAGTAACTCCTCCACCAATCCATATCGGAGATCTTCTTGATCCATGGCGCGCTCTACCAGTTCCTTTTTGTTTCCATGGTTTTATTCCTCCTCCTCTTACCTCACCCCTGCCCTTTGTATGAGCAATAACAGTTCTTCTGTTGGCTGCTTGAGAAACAACAACTTGATGCAACAAATCACTGTTCATTGGAACATCAAATATCTCTTTGGGTAAACTTGTTTTAATGTTTTCTTTTGTTGCCATAAAATTATCCTCTTATTTCTAAAAGAACTCCTCTTCTTCCGGGAATTGCTCCTTTGATAGAAATTATATTATTCTTTTTATCAATATCAACAATCTCTAGATTTTTAACTGAAACTCTATCACTTCCCATTCTTCCTGGCATTCTTCTGCCTTTTATAACCCTAGATGGACTACAACAACCAGTAGAACCTAATGTTCTGTGTTCGTGTTTGTTACCATGAGTTGCGCTAAGTTTTCCGGAAAATCCCCATCTCTTTACTCCTCCTTGGAATCCTTTTCCTTTAGATACTCCGGAAACCTTAACCCTGTCTCCTAGTTCAAACATTTCTAATGAAATTTTATCTCCTACTTTTATATCATTAATATCACCTCTAAACTCTTTCAAATATCTATATGGTGTTCCTGATTTTTTAATTTTTCTTTCTGGCAAGCTTTCAAATCCAATTTTAATTGCTTCATAGCCATCATTGTCTTTTGTTTTTACTTGGACAACATTACATTCTCCCGTCTTAACCAAAGTCACTGGAACAACTGTTCCGTCTTCTTTGAATATCTGACTCATTTCAATTTTTTTTCCTAATATGAATTTCATGTTATTTACAATAAAAATCTAGGCAACCAGCCTAGAAAAAAGACTAGCATTACCAATATTTAATTAAATTATCTTTTTGTTATCATCTATAAAATACTTTTTATTTCTGTATCAACTCCTGCAGGTAGATTAAGTGTTTTTAATGACTCAACTACTTTAGCGTTTGGAGATAAAACATCAATTATTCTTTTATGAACTCTCATTTCAAATTGTTCCCTTGATGTCTTGTGAACAAATGTTGATCTATTAACTGTGAATTTACTAATTTCTATTGGCAAGGGAACTGGCCCAGCAGTTTTAACACCACAGCGTACAGCCATATCAATTATCTGCTGAGCGCTCTTATCAATTATTTTGTGATCATACGCTTTTAACTTAATTCTAAGTTTAGGCGCACTTTCAGTTTTTTTTGAAGTTTCCGTTGCCATTTCCTATTATTTTATAATTTTAGTAATAACTCCCGCACCAACCGTTCTTCCACCTTCCCTAATAGCAAATCCTTGTTTTTCTTCTAGTGCTACAGGCACAATCAATTTAACAGTAACATCTACTGTATCACCAGGCATAACCATTTCTGTTCCCGCTGCTAATGCTACATCACCTGTAATATCAGCTGTTCTGATAAAGAATTGTGGTTTGTATCCTGAGAAAAATGGTGTGTGTCTACCTCCTTCTTCTTTTGTCAAAACATAAATCTGTGCTGTAAATTCTGTATGAGGAGTAATTGTTCCTGTCTTTGCTAAAACTTGACCTCTTTCAATGTCTTCTTTTTTAAGACCTCTTAAAAGGATACCAACATTATCACCTGCTTCTCCGTAAGTTAATGTTTTGTTAAACATTTCAACTGAAACAGCAGTTGATTTTGCTGTTGGCTTAATACCAACAATTTCTACTTCTTCATTAGCATTAATTGAACCTCTTTCAATTCTTCCAGTTGCAACTGTTCCTCTTCCTTCAATTGAGAAAACATCTTCAATAGCCATAAGGAATGGTTTTTCTTTGTCTCTAACTGGATCAGGAATATATGTGTCTAATTGATCTATTAATTCCAAAACTTTCTTTACCCATTCGTCATCAACAGAAGTTCCTTCTAGTGCTTTAAGAGCTGAACCTCTAATAACAGGTAGTTGATCTGCTGGGAATTCATACTTCTTTAATAATTCTCTAACTTCTTCTTCAACTAGGTTAATCATTTCTGGGTCGTCAACCATATCACATTTATTCAAAAATACTACTACAGAAGGTAGACCAACTTGTTTAGCTAATAGAATGTGCTCTCTTGTTTGAGGCATAGGACCATCAGTAGCAGCAACAACTAATATAGCTCCATCCATCTGAGCAGCACCTGTAATCATATTTTTAATATAATCAGCGTGGCCCGGACAATCAATGTGAGCATAGTGTCTTTTTTCTGTCTCGTATTCTAAGTGAGAAATGTTAATTGTAACACCTCTTGCTTTTTCTTCTGGAGCTGAATCAATTTGATCAACTGATTTTTCAGCTGTTGTACCATTTCTTAAAGCTAAAGCGTGTAATATTGCTGCACTCAAAGTAGTTTTACCGTGGTCAACGTGACCAATAGTTCCTACGTTCAAGTGAGGTTTTGTTCTTGTAAACTCTGCCATATTTTTTATTTATTTTATTATTTATTATGTTTATTTATTTTAACTATTTTTTAGAAAAAGTCAATAAGCGATTAATTAAAAGGAAGGTCTTCTATTGTTAGAGATTCTCTTTCGCTCTCTTTTGATGATGCTTCATTTTTATTCCTATGTTTTATTTCTTTCTCTTTCCTATAATTATCTAGTGTCATAATTATTAGAGTTGGAGAATTTTCACCAGGAATAATTATTTTACCACCCTCTTCTTCCATTATTTTTCTAATTTCTTGAATGTCCATATTATTTTCTTTTACCTTCAATTATTTCTTGAGATATATTTCCGGGAACTTTTTGGTAGCTTTCAAACTCCATTGACGATGTTCCTCTTCCTTGAGTTAGTGATCTTAATGTTGTTGTATAACTAAACATTTCTGACAATGGAACCTTAGCATAAACTGCTTTAACTCCTGGCCTATCTACCGTTTCATCAATCTGACCTCTCCTTGAAGACAAGTCACCAATCACATCTCCTAAAAATTCTGGTGGGATAACTACCTCTATTTTCATTATTGGTTCTAAAATATATGCTCCTGATTTTTTAGCACCATCTTGCAAGGCCATTGATCCAGCAATTTTAAAGGCCAATTCTGAAGAGTCAACTTCGTGGAAAGATCCATCATATAAAGCAACTTTCATATCAATTAATGGGTAACCAGCAACAACTCCTTTTTCCATTGCTTCTTTGATTCCTTTTTCAACAGCAGGAATATATTCTCTAGGAATAACCCCTCCTTTAATTTCATTAACAAATTCAAATCCCTCACCTCTTTGCTTGGGTTCAATTCTTAATTTAACATGACCATATTGACCCTTTCCACCAGTTTGCTTCACGTATTTACATTCTACTTCAGAGTTTCTTTCAATAGTTTCCCTGTAAGAAACTTGTGGTCTTCCGACGTTTGTTTCTACATTAAACTCTCTTTTTAATCTATCAACGATGATATCCAAATGAAGTTCTCCCATTCCTGATAAAATTGTTTCTCCTGACTCTTGATCTGTTTCCATTCTAAAAGTTGGATCTTCGTCTTGAAGTTTTTTTAGAGATGTTCCCATTTTTTCTTGATCTGCTTTTGCCTTGGGTTCAACTTGAATAGAAATAACTGGTTCTGGGAAAACAATCTTTTCTAAAATCAATTGATTTTTTTCATCGCAAAGAGTGTGTCCAGTAGAAGTATTTTTTAATCCAACAAAAGCAACGATGTCACCAGCGTAAACTTCTTCTACCTCTTCTCTTTCATTAGAATGCATTCTTAATATCCTACTAATTCTCTCTCTTTCTTGTGTTACTGTATTATATAAATAATTACCTTTAGTAAATTTTCCTGAATAAGCCCTGATATAAGTAAGGGTTCCAACAAATGGATCAGTGGCAACCTTAAATGCTAAACCAGAAAATGGCTCATTGTCGTCGGGATGTCTTTCTATTTTTACTTCTTCATTATTAACATCTGTTCCGTGAATAGCTGGCAAATCAATAGGACTTGGAAGATAATAAACAACAGCATCAATAACTAATTGAACTCCTTTATTTTTTAATGAAGATCCAGTTAAAACAGGAACAAGTTTACAATTAACAACTGCCTTTCTTAGGGTTGATTTTAATTCTTCAACTGATATTTCTTCTCCATTTAAATATTTATTCATTAATTGATCATCTTCTGAAACAATCTTTTCAACCATTTTTTCTCTCCACTCTTTCGCTTTTTCCATCATATTATCAGGAATATCAAAGAAAATTACATCTTTTCCCATTTCTCCTTCAAATTTAACAGCTTTCATTTCTATCAAGTCAATAATTTGTTCAAATTGTGCTTCTTCACCAATTGGATATTGAATTGCAACCGCATTTTTAGTTAATTTATCCCAAATAGATTGCAAACTCTTTTCAAAAGATGCACCCATTCTGTCTAGCTTATTAATAAAACAAATCCTAGGAACATTGTATTTATCAGCTTGTCTCCAAACAGTTTCTGATTGTGCTTCAACTCCAGCAACACCATCAAAAACAACAACTGCTCCATCTAGCACTCTTAAACTTCTTTGTACTTCGGCTGTAAAGTCAATGTGACCAGGAGTGTCAATAAGGTTTATCCTGTGACTGTTTGTTTTTTCTTTGTCTAGATATTCTCCAGGAGACCAAAAACATGTAGTAGCAGCAGAAGTAATTGTAATCCCTCTTTCCCTTTCTTGCTCCATCCAATCCATAATTGCTTCACCTTCGTGAACTTCTCCTATCTTATGAGAAATTCCTGTATAAAACAAAAATCTCTCACTTGTTGTGGTTTTACCAGCATCAATGTGAGCAATAATTCCGATGTTTCTATATTTTTCTATTGGATATTCGCGATTCATATATATTGATTATTAAAATGCAAAATGAGCAAAGGCCCTGTTTGCTTCTGCCATCTTGTGTACGTTTTCTTTTTTCTTTATTGAATTTCCTCTGTTTTCTGAGGCCTCTATTAGTTCTTCAGCTAATTTATGCTTCATCGCTTTTCCTTTTTTATTCCTTGAAGATGTAATTATCCATTTCATTGTTAAGCTCAATTTTCTATTTCCTTTAACTTCCATAGGAACTTGATATGTTGCTCCTCCAACTCTTCTTGGTTTAACTTCTAGCGTAGGAGAAACATTTTGAATCGCTAATTTAAAAACATCTAAAGGTTCTTTTTTAGTTTGTTCTTTGATAATATCAAAAGCACCATAAACTATTTTTTGAGCTATGGTTTTTTTCCCATCTTGCATAATTTGATTTATAAACTTTGCGACAATCATATCGTTATAAATCGCATCGGGTGATATTATTTTTTTCTTAAACTTTAATCCTGTTGCCATATATTTTAATTAGATGATGGTTTTTTAACTCCATAAGAACTTCTCTTCTTTTTTCTTCCCTCTACTCCAGAACAATCAAATCTACCACGAACAACGTGGTATCTTACTCCTGGTAAATCTTTAACTCTTCCACCTCTTATCATAACAATTGAGTGCTCCTGTAGGTTGTGTCCCTCTCCTGGAATATATGCTGAAACCTCGCTACCATTACTCAATCTAATTCTGCAAACTTTTCTTAAAGCAGAGTTAGGTTTTTTAGGTGTAGTTGTAAAAACTTTTAAACAAACTCCTTTTTTAAATGAAGAATTATATCCCTTAGGTTTATTTTTTAATGGATTAAATCCAAAAGCCAAAGCAGGTGTCTTATCTTTCCTTTTTAATGGCTTTCTATTTTTTCTGATTAATTGTCTTATTGTTGGCATATTTTAATTATAAAATAAATCGCAAGCGAAAAATCGCTTGTGATTAAATTATCAGATAAATAATGAAATGTCAAATGTTTAAAGGACTCATTAACTACTTTTTATTTTTTATAACATTATTTCTTTTCAACCTTAGCCATTATATCTTTTTTGCCCACCAACCCAAAGCTAGTTGAGTCCATTGATCCATCAATTTTGTCTCCCAAAAGCAAGTATGCATCTGCTGGAATGACTGGATAATCTCTGGCATATAATTCAAGCATTTTTGTAGAACCTTCGGGAATTAAATACAATTTTCCTTCTGAATTCAAAAGAGAAATACCGTTCACGATTATTTCATATCCACTATTTGTTTTTTTTAAATTCCAAGTATCGCCTGGAATAGCCCTAATAAATTTAATTAATAAATTACTTTTTCCAGAGTATTTATACAAAACTACATCATTTCTTAAAACATCGTTACAACTATAATAATTGAAAAGAGCTTGAACTTCTTCTCCTGATTCTAAAAAGGGAGACATAGAATATCCATTAATAGTGACTACCCTATAATCAATAACACACTCTTCTTTTGTTTCAATTTCATCTATTCCAATATTATCTATTGTTTTTAGATTTTCTTTATAAAGAAAAACAGAGAAAATTAGAATTGATAAGACAAATATAAAAATAATAATCTTTTTCATTGATTGAATTTTAATAAATACTGTTTTTATAATTTTTACCATCTTCAACTGTTGTTTCCAAAATGGAAATAACTGAATTTTCGCCTAATTCACTGCCTCAATCTTTTTTTATATTACCTTCAGGTATAGTATTATAAAGAAAAAAATTAATTTTTTGTTTACTCATCAATATTAATTCTATCAGAAAAACATACTCCTGTGAACATTTATATTTTAAAGCAAAGAATTCTAAAGGCGGTAAAGAATACTAAAAATGCCAAACAAAAGAAATCTTGTTTTTTAGAAATGCCTGACATCATAAAAAAGCTCTTACTAGCTCTTAAAAACAACTCATATTTTCCTTCTGCTTTTTCCTGTTTTGCGGTAAAAGATCCAAAACTTAGAGAAATCTTTGCCCCGAACTATAAAGATCGGATTATTCATCATTTAATAATAGATAGAATTAATCCCTTTATTGATAAAAGATTCATCTTTGACTGCTTCTCCAATAGAAAAACTAAAGGAACGCACATGGCTGTTAAAAGATTGCAAAAATTCATGCATAAAGAAAATCAATATTATTTAATGGCAGATATTAAAACATTCTTTCCTTCAATAGATAAAGATATTTTATTTGACTTACTTTCAAAACATATCAAATCAATAAAGGAAATTTATTCAGAAGAAAAAGAATTTACATTAAACCTTTCAAAATTAATTATTTTTCAAAATCCCATTAGTCCCATTCCTAATTTTACAGGAAACAAAAAACTTCTTTCTTTAGTGCCAAAAGAAAAATCATTATTTTATATCCCTAAAAACAAGGGTCTTCCCATAGGAAGTCTAACATCTCAATTCTTTGCTAATATATATTTAAACGAATTAGATCAGTTCATAAAGCATAAATTAAAAATCAAATACTATATTCGCTATGTTGATGATTTTGTTATTTTAGAAAAAGATACCAAAACTTTAATAAATTATAAAAAAGAAATTGAAGTATTTCTTGAACAAAATCTTAAACTATCTCTTCATCCTAAGAAAACGGTTATTCAACACAAATCCAAGGGTATTAACTTTTTAGGATACATTGTTAAAGAAAAATATCTTTTAGTTAGAAAAAGAACCGTTAAGTCATTTAAAAAAAGGATATATTTCTTTAATCACTTGATTGACCCCAAAAGATTCCCCATTATTGATCCACCAACAAATCTAAAACTATCGAGATTATATTTTAAAAAAGACTTAATTCCACCCGTAATTCCCGACTTGGCACTTTTGCAAAAAATGCTTTCCATTATTAATTCATATTATGGAATCTTTAATTTTGCCAATTCATATAATTTAAGAAAGGATATCTACGAAAAACGCTTTTGTAATCTTAAAAAATACTTTGTTTCTTCAGAAGACAAGAATCATCAAAAGAATTATAAGAAGATAAAAATAAACCCCGCCTTCTTAAAAGACGGGGCTCCCAAAATACGATAATCGTGTCCCTAGCGGATGCAACGAAACCAGTTGTTGTTGTTATTGTTCACATTGTTGGCGCTGGTCCCACTGCAAGTGCCTCCACCCGCTAAAACTGCCTGATTGACATTCGCGGAAGAAGCCCCGAAATAAAACAATTGCACTTCTATTTATAAGAATCTTCTAGGTTTCCCCGAAAAATCCCCGCCTAATTAAAGACTCAATACTTGAATTATTCAAGTAAGAAGTGCCGCACACGAAATTCCTTCTCTTCAAACAGTCTTGGGTTGGCCGTTTGAACCCTTTGGGTCTAATAATACTTTCTCAAACCAATTATGCCAGCTTGATGCTTCCTTGCTAATTTCTTCTAATCTATCGTCAATATCAGCAAAAAATTGATGAGAGATAAACTTCATATCCCAAGCTATCAAAAAATAGCTTTTCAATATTTCTATCCTTACTCTTAAATTTTTTAATAATTTTGCACTTTTTATATAATCATCTTTACTTTTCTTCAAATTTGCCATCACAACTATTTTCATACATTTTGATAATTCTTCCATGATATATTCTCCCATTGTCACTCTGAATATTTTAGGCAGATTCTTGTGAATTGAATAATATTTTTTATATATCACCAACAAGTCATAGAATATTTTGGGATGAGAAAAATTATTTGCCATGTTTCAAAAAATCAAAAAAATTCAAAATCAAAATTCAAAGATTTATATGTGCCTAGCGGATGCAACGAAACCAGTAGCCGTAGCCGTTATCGTACACAATGTAGGCGCTGGTCCCACTGCAAGTGCCTCCACCCGCTAAAACTGCCTGATCGACATTCGCGGAAGAAGGGTTTGCAACCCATTCATATCTGGTAGCAATATTCAATCCACCAAAAGTGGTTGTTCCATTTCCATTTGGACCACCTAAAGCAGTACAAGCGGCTTGCCATTCAGCTAGGGTTGGTAATCTTGCTCCAATATCTTGACACATCTGCCAAGCTAAACCCTGTCCTGTTGGAGAGCCAGATGTATACCAAGCAGAAGATCTAGGAAAAGCATCTATATACATAGTGTGCCCGCCATAGGTAAAAGATAGTCCTCCACCATTAGTACAAAGATTAGCGTAATTAGTTGGACAAGCTGGACCAGAAGCAGCATCAACATATTCTTTCGTTGCCACGTGGTTAGAAGCTATAGGGTTACTTGCTATTATATTCCCAACAACATGAAGTTTGGCAGTTGGACTAGCTGTTCCTATTCCCACATTACCACTCGATCTGTAGATATTGCTTCCACTTACTGTCCAATTGGAACCAATAATACCAGACACAGCATTATCAACATATGTTTTAGTAGCTAGATCAGCTCCCCCTTCTATTTCAGTTAAAGAATGTCCTGGGTTAGGTGCTGCTCCTTCAACAAAGAGAGCGACTAGTTGATTAGAATAATTGAAGGTAACTATTCCAATAGTTAGGAGAAGCAAGAGAGAAAAGATTATGATATTGTTTTTGTTCATATTGTTTTTTATTACTTATTTTTTATTACTTATTATTTATTATTTTTACAACAAAAAAAGAAGCAAAGCTTCCCTATTTTAAAATCAAAAACCTCTGAAGATATTATATCAGAGAGAGAGAGAGAGAGAGACGACCTTTGTTTTATGTTTTTCATATTACTTGCATTATATCAAAAAAACAAAAAAACTGTCAAATAGATTTATTGTGCTGTCCATCCCCCATCAACATATAAGATGTTTCCAGTCACATATTTTGCATCATCTGACGCTAAATATACAGCTGCGTTAGCAATATCATCTGGCTCTCCCATATAACCTAGTGGAGTCATGCTTTCGATAAACTTTTTTGTGCTTTCATCTTCTTGCACTCCCTTAGTCATATTTGTCTTGATAAATCCTGGAGCAATAGAATTAACACGAATTCCTAATTTAGATAATTCAACTGCACTGGCTTTAGTTAGTTGATTAACTCCCCCCTTGGCCGCACAGTAAGAAATAGCTCCGTTAAAACCAACAGACCCTAAGATAGAACTCATATTAATAATTGAACCTTTGATTCCCTTCTCTTTCATTACTTTTCCCGCGGCACGAATTCCGTAAAAGACTCCTGATAAATTAATCTCGATTGTCTTGTGCCAAACATCATCAGAGGTAGTTAATATGTCTCCCAAGCTCCCTATTCCTGCATTATTGACCATAACATCAACTTTACCAAACTTATCAACACAAGCGTTAATAAGGGCATCTACTTCGCTTGATTTAGAAACATCGCATTTAACAAAAATGGCTTTGTCTCCAAATTGAGAAACATCTACTTCATTAATATCTGAAAAAACAACCTTGGCGCCTTCAAAAACAAACTTCTCGGCGATGGCCTTACCTATCCCAGAACTTGAACCAGTAACGATTGCGATTTTGTTTTCTAATTTCATATTTTATATCTTATATCTCATAATTATATTAAAAAAATAATTGACCTGAAAAGAAATAGACCACTTGATTAGCTAAATTGAATAGCCAAGTAATTCCATTTGGAACTATAAAAATCAAAAGTATTAATAGGAAAAAACCATATTGCTCTAAAAATCTTCTTATGCCAAATCCTTTTTCTCCCAACAAGCTAAACAATATATGTGAGCCATCTAGTGGAGGAATTGGAATTAAATTAAAGACGCCTAGAACAATGTTATAAAAAATTACTAACACTGAAACTACTAAAAAATTTTCGGGTAAATTAACGAACATAACCAATATTCCAAAAATAAGAGCCAGTGAAAAATTAGCTAATGATCCAGCTATTGAAACTTTAAGGTCTCCCCACCTTTGATCATTAAAATTATAAGGATTAATTGGAACTGGTTTTGCCCAACCAATAATTGGCCCTCCTAGAAAAATTAAAAAAGCAGGAAGCAATACCGAGCCAATAGGATCTAAATGACTAATTGGATTAAGGGTTAATCTTCCAGCATCTTTTGCTGTTGAGTCACCTAAAGAATAAGCAACACTCCCGTGAGCAACTTCATGAATAACTATTGAGAATAAAAGGATTATTAATGATAGTATTATTATTTCCATAAATTGATATTAACAAAATACTTGCAATTATTCAACTTTTTTGATAATCTACTTGCATATGGAAAAAGAATGTCAAATTTGTGGAAAATCTTCTTCAATGGGTGGAAGTTATTATAAGTTAATTTCTAAATATAATCCTTCACCAAAGAAAAGAAAGTACCCTAATCTACAAAAAGTTACTGTACCCGCCAATCCAACCAACAAAAAATTTAAAGATTTTGCTGGTAAGAAAATTTTGGCTTGCGCAAAATGCATAAAATCATTAGATAAAAATTAATACTCGGGCTGTAGTATAATGGTATTATTTGCGCATGGGGTGCGTAAGACCCAGGTTCAACTCCTGGCAGCCCGACAAGAAACACCGATGGTGTTTTTTTGTACAAAAAAACTGCCGAAGCAGTGGTCCTATCTGTGAATCCGAAAGATCCACGTGGGTGCCTCATTTAATTACCACGGCAATTAAATATTAAAGCTCCCAATTTGAAAAGTGTTCGGAATTTATTTGATAGGACCAAGCTTATTGTAACATTAAATCTTAAAAATTTCAACGAGTTGTTTTATCATTGAAACTACCACTGGAGCAGCTTGCAAACTTACGCATTGAACACCTGAATCATCTGCAACTATCCATGGCTCTTCAATAGTTTTAATTTCTCCATTAACTGTTTCAAAAGAATATCCTGGCGTCATTTCGTAATCATCAACATAATCACGAGCAATATCAGCAGGAATTGCATTTCTTAATAAAACTTTTGGAACACCATATAATGAATATGCTTTTTTAATAATCTCCTCGTCCATCAATAATCTTTCTTTGATTGGTTCAATTCCTTTTTCATCACCCTCTTTCATAACCATCTTTCCTCCATCACAATTTTTTTCATCACAAATTAAATAAAATCCTTCTTCATCATGTCCAATTTTTGATGTTGGTAATAATCTTAAACTTCTTGAAGCATTACATTTTGGACAAATTCTTCTCCATTTAATTCTTTCATTAATTATATTCATTGGAACATCTATCAAAACAAAAACATCTGGATCATCTCTATAATCAACTAGATCTCTGAAGAATAATGAGAAACTTACTTGATCTAAGTTTCTTGGAAAGCCATCAAGTAGAATAACCTTGCCTTTTCTTTTTGTAATTTCTCTTTTAACTAAAACTAAAATAATTTCATCAGGCAACAAACTTTTTGTGTCCCTATCTTCTAAACTTTTAATAATGTCTTCTAGAGCATAAAATCCTCTATAATTTTTTTCTAGAAATTCTACTAACTCTGCTTTCTTTTGAGGGTCCTGCATTTCTTCATCAATTGCCCTTACCATATCTCCAACAGATAAATGCTCAATTTTATCTCCTCCAATAACCTCAGAAAACATTTTAGAGTAAGTTCCTTTTCCTGAATTTTTCTTTCCTAGAAGATAAGCAATAAAAGTATGCCCATTATTTAAATACTCTTTTAATTTTTCAACCTCAACTCCACATTTTAATTGAAAATACTCTTCTCTTTCTTTTGGGTCTGATAAATTAAATTTTCTATCACCACCCATTTTTGTTTTTTCTATTGGAAAATCCATATTATTTTTTATTAGTTATTATTTTATAATTATTACCATCTGTCGATATTTTGATATCTCCATTAATATCATTTCTTAATACTTTAATACCAAAATTAGATAAGCGTGTCAAAACATCATCACTTGGATGACCATAAGAATTCTTACCAACTTGAATAACTGCAATTAGGGGATCAACTTTTAAAAGAAACTCATCACATGTTGAATGCTTTGATCCGTGATGAGGAATTTTCAAAACATCAGCAAAAATATCTTTATTTATTATCTCTTTTTCTAATTTACTCGTAATATCACCCGTAAAAAGAAATGAACTTTTTTTATAGGTCATTTTTGAAACAACAGAAATATCATTAGTATTCTCTGAATATTTTTCAATGATGTAATCATTGGGAGAAATTATATTCATCACGACATCTCCAAAAATTATTTTATTAACATTATTAGAATAAATTATATTAGCACCCTCTAATTTAATCATCTCCTCCCATTTTTTACTTTTTGAACTGTCGCTAATAACGCCTGACCATAATATATTTTCAATAACATAATTATCTAGTAATTCAAAAAATCCTGAAATATGATCGTTATCTATATGAGTTAAAATAATTAAATCAATTGTTTTGTCCCAATAAGGCATTACTGAAACAACCTTTTCAAGAAGTGTTTTGTTATTGGGCCCACTATCAATTATTATTTGATGTCTTTGGGGTGTCTCTATAAACATTGAATCTCCTTGCCCAACATCAAAAAAAATCACCTGCAGGTCTTTGTCAGATGATAATTCATAAAAAAAAGTAAATGTTATTACATTTAATAAAAATAATAAAAAGATTACAAACTTTTTACTCATTCAACCTTTTAATTAATTCTTTGTCATCAATCCCATAATTATCACAAACATATCCTATTTCTAGCGTTTCAATTTCTGATTTCATATGAGGACAAAAAAGACATGGAAATCCAAACTCCTCTAAAATAGTTCTTGATTTCTCGTTATCTATTATATCTTTTAGTTTTGTTTTTCTATTTATTTTCATGAATGACAACTTTCTCTTTTAATAATTTGACTATGCTTATCTTCCAATTCTTTTGAAATAGGTAAATTATTTTTTACAAAATAATCATACACTGCTTCATTTAGTGCATCAATCGCCAAAACCGAACAATGTATTTTAATCGGAGGCAATGCTCCTAGGGCATCAACAACATCTTGCTTTGTTATCTTAAGCGCCTCCTTAATAGTTTTCTTTTTTGCTAAATCAGTTAGAACACTACTGGTTGCGATAGCAGCAACACACCCAAAGGTCTCAAACTTAATATCTTTAATTGTATTTTCTTTTATTTTAATGTAAACAAACATCTCATCCCCACAAGCCATGTTACCGACCCTGCCTAGTCCATCATAATTATCAATTTTTCCATAATTGTGTGGTTTTGAAAAATGTTTTAATACTTCTTTTGAATAATTCATTTGTGTGGTGAAATTTTTCTTAATTTTTTAACTATTTCTGGTAATACTTTTAATAAATAATTAACTTCGCTGATTTTTGTCATTCTACCCAAGCTAATTCTAATTGAGCCATGAGCATCTTCTTGTTTTAATCCCATTGCTGACAAAACATGTGATGGCTCTAATTTGGGAGAAGAACATGCTGATGCAGTTGAAACAGCAATGCCATATGAATTAAGCATAAAAAGAATTGCCTCTCCTTCAATAAAAGAAAACCTTATATTAATATTATTAGAAATTCTCTTTGTTGGGTGTCCATTTAAATAACAATTAGAAACCTCTTTGATCAATTTATCTATAATCTTATCCCTTAATTTAGTCAATCTCTCTTGTTCTTTATCCATTAATGAAAAACATATCTCTGTTGCTTTAGCAAAACCAACTATCGCTGGAACATTTTCTGTTGATGATCTTAATCCACCTTCTTGCCCTCCACCATGAAGTAATGGCTCTATTTTTACTCCTTCTTTAACAAATAATGCTGCTGCACCCTTTGGTCCATATATTTTTTGAGAGGATATAGTCAATAAATCAATGTTGGTAATATCAATTGGAATCTTACCAAAACTTTGAGCAGCATCACTGTGAAAATATATATTATTTTCTTTGCAAATCTTTCCAATTTCTCTAATCGGCTGAATAGTTCCAACCTCATTATTAACGTGCATCACTGAAACAAGTATTGTATTTTTTTTAATTCTTCTCTCAACTTCTTTAGGATCAACCATTCCATACTTATCAACTGGCAAAAATTCTACTTCAAAACCATTTTTACCTAGCCATTTTGCAGTGTTTAAAACACAATCGTGCTCTACTGAAGAAACAAGAATGTGTCCTTTCTTTTTTGCAAAAGCAACTCCCTTCAATGCCATATTGTTGCTTTCTGTTGCTGAACTTGTAAAAACTATTTCTTTGGGATTTGCTTTAATAACTTTAGCAATAATAGACCTACTTTTTTCTAGTGCTTTTTTAGTATCAGCGCTAAAAGAGTGCATTGAAGAAGGATTGCCAAATTTTTGATTCAAAAATGGAATCATTGATTTAATGACCCTTTTGTCTACTGGCGTTGTTGCTGCATAATCAAAATACATCATTTTATTATTCCTCCTCCTATTAATTCTGATTTATTATAGAAAACGATTGATTGGCCTTTGGTTATTGCCTTTTGAGGTCTGTCAAAAATAAACTTATTATTATCTAATACCCCAAAAGCCCCCTTGTGTCCATATCTAATTTTTGCTTTCAATCTTTTAATGTCCTTTCTAAACCAGTTTGCATTAGCAAAAAAAACCTCCTTTGATAATAAATCCTTCTCTTTTAAAGAAACAATTAATCTATTTTTTTTAATGTCTTTGCCAATTACCCAATAAGGCCCGCCCGATAAGCCAATACCCCTCCTCTGTCCAATAGTATAAAACCAAACCCCTTTGTGTTTTCCAATCACTTTCCCGTTTTTATCTATTATATCGCCTTTTTTTTCTTTAATGTATTTTTTAAGAAACTTTTCCGTTGTTCCAGAAATGAAACAAACTTCTTGTGATTCCTTTTCATTAATAGGAAGTTTATTTTTTTTAACAATTTCTTTAACCTGCTCTTTTGTATAATTACTTAATGGAAAAATAACTTTTTTAAGTATTTTAGAATTAATTTTCCATAAAAAATATGACTGATCTTTTCTACAATCTTTTGCTTTAAAAAGATGACCGTCTTTTACTTTTACATAGTGTCCAGTGGCCAAAAAATCAGAATCAATAAATTTAGAAAATAAACCAAATTTTATTTCTCTATTACACAATGAACATGGATTGGGAGTTCTTCCTAATCTATATTCTTCAATAAAATAATTAATTATTTTTTCTTTAAATTGTTTTCTTAAATCAATTACTTTAAAAGGTATTCCTATTTCTTTAGCTATTCTTTTCGCCCCGTCTTCTTTGGTGAAGTTATTTAGTTTCATAAAAACAGCTGTTACGTTAAATCCTTTTTGTTTTAAAATTAATGCAGCTACCGCTGAATCAACTCCGCCCGACAAAGCAACTGTCACCCTATTATTAAAAGAGCCCAAATTTTTATTTGGGCTGCTTAATAAATCAATCTTTTCTTTACTCCTCTTCTTCATCTTCTTGACCATTATCAATTTCTATTGCTCCGTAGACACAAACATTAGTTCCTCCACATTCTTCTAACTTTGCAGAACTTATTACTTTTGCCTTGCCATCACTATCCATTTCTGTCCCTTCTGGACAAGTTAAGCTACAACTTCCACAGCCAATGCACTTTTCTTTATTTATTTTATATTCTTTTTTTGTATTTTCCATATATTTTAATGTTAATATAAAAACGATAATTTTTCAATAATCATTCTGGCTTTCTCTCCCTTCCCATCATTTTTTTAAGAGCATCCCCTGGTTTCAAGTTTTTGTATAAGATATTGTAAACCGCCTCAACTATCGGCATTTCCACCTTATATTTTTTACTTAATTCATAAACTGCTTCGGCAGTTGTTGCCCCTTCAATAATACTATTTGTTGTTTCTATTATTTTTTCTAACTTTTCTCCTTTAGCAATTCTTTCACCCAAAGTTCTATTTCTACTCTCTGGACTAATACAAGTGGTTGATAAATCACCAAGTCCGGCTAAACCATAAAAGGTTTTTCTTTTTGCTCCCATTTTTTGTCCTAATCTTTGTATCTCAACTATTCCTCTTGATAAAATTGCTGCTTTAGCGTTTGATCCAAAACCAAGACCGTCCGATATTCCAGCAACAACAGCAATTATATTTTTCAATGGTCCGCCTAATTCAACACCAACAATATCACTAGATGTATATACTCTAAAATAATGATTACTAAATATGTTTTGAATTGCTTTTGCAATTTCTTTATTTTTTGATGCAATTACAACAAGTGCTGGCAATTCCCTAGCAACCTCAATAGCAATTGTTGGACCAGACAAAACACAGGTCTTAACGTTACCAAGCTCTTCTTTCAAAACTTCCGTCATTCTCTTTAATGTTTTTTGTTCTAGTCCCTTAGTAACGCTTATAAAAACTTTCGTATTCAAGATAATGTTTTCTTTTTTTATCATTTGAGAAACATTTCTAAAGAATTTAGAAGGAATACTAAAAACAATATAATCACCAAATTCAATTGCTTTTTTAAGATCTTTTTCAAAAATAATATCTTTTGGTATTTTAATTCCTTTCAAATACTTTTCGTTTTCTCTTTCCTTGTCTAGTTTTTCTAAATGGTCACCGAAAATACTCCAAACCAAAACATCATGTCCGTTTTTAGAAAGCAATATCGCTAGGGTTGTTCCCCATGCTCCATCACCCAATATAGTAATTCTTTTTTTCATAATTATATTATATCTTAAACTTTCTTATGAGCGCAAATATCTCTAAAATCACAAAACTTACAATGCCAACCAGGAGATGGTTTAAAGTTGCTTCTCTTAATCTTTTGAATTAGATCTCTAATTTCGCTCTCAGTTTTTTCAATCATTCCATCTTTTATTTCAAAAGATAATTTTGAACAATCATCTAAATAGTAATAAGTTAATTTTACAGGATTTAATCCTAAAACTCTTTTAGCGGCTAAGGCATAAATTAATAATTGTAATTTATCATCTTTGACTAATGATTTTTTAGGTGAACCCGTTTTATAATCTATTATCTCTACCCCACCCTTTGCTTTATCAATTCTATCAATCATTCCGATAATAACATCGCCATTTAATTTAATTTGGAATCCCTTTTCTAGGGCCTCTACTCCGTCAATAAATAAAACATCTTTATCTTTTTTAAAGTTATCATAAAAAAGTTTTAAACTTTCTTTTCCTTTATTGTAAAATTCTTCTCTTTCTTTCTCTGATTGATACCAGTCAAAAATCCACTCTTCATCATAAATCTTAAAAATCTCCCTTAATGTTGTTTTTTCTTTTAATGCTTTTTGAACAAATCTATAAAGAGTAGAGTGAATTGTTTTTCCAAAACTAAAAACGGACTTTCCTCTAACCTTTACCTTTAAGATGTTCTTTAATTTGTATTCAAGGGGACATTTTCTAAATGATTCTAGTTGAGAGTAAGAAAAATGATCAGGCATAAACATTTTAAGGTCTTTTCCTGATCCATTTGTTTCATCAGATTCCAATTTAAAATTCATTGATTTTTTAATACAAAATCCTGGAGATTTAACAAAGTTTTGATTCTTAATTATTTCTTCGTTTATTAAATTTGATTCGCTTAAAAATCTAGAAGGTTTTTTTAATTGCTTTCCCCCATGATCAGTGCTCCATGTTAGAAATAAACCTTGTTTGGCTCTGGTTAGAGCAACATAAAACAATCTTCTTTCTTCTTGAATATGAAAGTCACCCCCAGGTAAAACTTCTTTTACTAAATCCTTTGGAATTTCTATTGGGTCTCTTTTTTGATCAGACGGAAAAGATCTTGCAACCAAATAAGGTAAAAAAACATAATCAAACTCTAATCCTTTTGAAGAATGAACTGTCATTATTTTAATAGCGTCAAATTGTGATTCAATTTTTTTTCTTATAGGACCTTCTTCTCCAGCATCTAATTCCATTTGAAGATTATCAATAAATGAACAAAGTTTTGCATCTGTTTGTGAATTTTCAAATTCCTTAACCTTTTCATAAAATTGGTCAATTAGTTCCCACTTTCTAAAACCATCTTCTGTATCTTCAGGAATATATTTTCCATATTCAAGATCTTGAATAACACTAACAAAAACCTCCCCCACATTTTTTATTTTTGATAGTTCATAATGGCGATTTAAATTATTAACTAATTTATTAATCTTTGTTTTTGTTTCTACTGTAAATTTACCCAACAAGTGATTGTCTTTTAATGATTCAAAAATTGGAATACCCTTTTTGTCACTATATTGTGTTATTCTAGAAACCTCCTCGGGAGAAAAATTCATCATTCTTAATACCCTATAAAAATTAAGGGAATCGTAAAAATTAAGGATAACTTTTAGGTATGATATCAAGTCAATAATTAGTGGCTCTTTATACAAGCCCTTCGAAGAAAAGAATTGATAAGGCAGTCCTGCTCTTTCTAGAGCTCTAGAGAAAGTATTAGCGTGGTCATTTGTTCTCGTTAATATGGCAAAATTAGAAAATGTTGCCTCGCTGTCAATTTCTTTAACTTCCCATATTTTGTTAATTACTCCTGTAATTTCTTCGTCAATTCCTTCAAAACTTAATAATTCAATAATTCCATCATCTCTTTTATTGCTTTTTAGTTTTTTGCTTATATTGCCGACATTGTTAACATTAATCCCTTTCTTTTCTGCATCTTCAACAATGCTTTTACATTCCTCTAACTGACACTCCAACCTGTTAGGATTATTATTTTGTATAAAACAATATGATAAATCAAGAATGTTTTGAGGTGATCTATAGTTTTCTACTAAAACAATTTCTTTTGAATTAGGATAATCTTTTTTAAATCTTAAGACATTATTAAATGAACTTCCTGAAAATGAATATATTGATTGATCATCGTCACCAACAATAGTGATATTATTTTTAGGATAAGCCAATTTTTGAATTAATTCGTATTGAACCCAATTAGTATCTTGAAACTCATCAACCATAATATATTTAAATTGATTTCTATATTTTTCCAATACGTCAAACTTCTTATCAAAAATTTGAAGAGCATAATTAATTAAATCTCCAAAATCTAAAACATTATTATCCAACAACAACTGCTGATAAACTTCGTATGCCATTGCTACTTCTCTTATCCTCTCCTTTTCTTCATTGTCGTCATCAAGACCATCAACATATTTCAAATAATCTTCGGGGTAAATTCCTTCGTTTTTACATTGAGAAAAATGATGAACAAGAGCTTGGATAAATTTAGTTGGATTGCCAAGTGGCTTGTATTCTTTTAAGAAATTAAAGCGATGAAAATTTCTTTTAACTAACATCCAACTACCACTATCATCTAATAACTTATAATTAGTTGGAATGCCAATAAGCAATCCGTATCTTTTTAAAACTCTATCACAAAAAGAATGAAAGGTTGATATCCAAAAATCATAATAATCAAAAGGAAGCAACGCCTCTACCCTGTCTTCCATCTCTTTCGCAGCTTTTTCAGTAAAAGTAACAGCCAATATCTCTTCTGGTTTAATTCCTTTAGATATCAAATAGGCAATTCTCCTTGTTAAAACAGTTGTTTTACCGGTTCCTGCTCCAGCAACAATTAAAAGAGGCCCATCTCCAAAAATAACTGCCTCTTTCTGTTCTTTATTCAAATCTAAAAGCAAATCATTCATAATGATTAATTATAGCTTAAAAAAGAGAAAATGACCATTATTGGTCATCTTTTCTTTTTGTTAACTCGTCATGATATTCATCTATTCCATAAGGAGAAAACTTCTTTTTAATCTTGTTAATAATTGATGATATTTTTCCAATACTTGCCCCCTGAGATTCTTTGGCTTTAATAATTGCTTCTTTTTTCTCGGGATTAATTTCCTGCTCTAGCGTATTTTTCTTTTCATCATTTTCAAAATTGTTCTTGAATATCTCCTCTAGGGTTTTTTCTTTTTTTTCTTCTTTTGGTTGTTCAAAAACCTGAGAAGAATAATTTGTTTCTTTTCTTTCAAGATTTTCAAATTTATTATCAGATATTTTTTCTTTATTTTCCATTAGATTCCTTTTAAAATCTCTTCTTTTACTGCGTCTATTTCTTCTTTTAAAATAATGTTAAAATCTGGCAATTTTGTTTTTAGGAATTCTAATTTTTCTTCATCGCTTTCTCCAGTCATTATTTCATTGGCTTTTTCAACTTCTACATCACTTATTCTACCCATTAATTTTAATATTATCCTATCACAAACAAGAGTAGACATTTTTTCAAGAACCTCTGCTTTCTTTTCAGCAGAAAGATCTTTAAGGCCCATTTCATCTATCGCATTTTCACATTTATTCACAATTTCTTTTTCCATATTTATATATTTTATTCAATTAATTATTTTTTGCGAGAATTTCTTAGTAATAAATCTAATTGATTGATACTAACATTAGAATATTCTGCATCATTGCCGTTTATCTTTTTTATTGAAAATTTGATATCATCGTCCTTTTCATCAATTTTAGTAACATACCAACCACTTTCACCCTTGTACTTTATTTCTCTCTTTTCTCCTTTTTCAAGACCTTCTTTTATAAATTTAAGAAGTTTTGAATCTTCTCCTTTATCTTTTTTTCCTTCTTCTTCCACTTCTTCTACTTCTTCTTGATATTTATCAAAAGCTTCTTGATATTCTGAAGTTCCCACGACTCTATCAAATAATTCACCTTCTTCTTTTTTTTCTTCAGCTTTTTTTTCTTCATCAAAACCTACTTCTTCTTGATATCTCTTAAGGGCCTCTTGATATTCTGAAGAGCCAACGACTCTAGTAAATGACTCGTCAGCATCTTCTAATGTTGGTTCTGGTGTTTCCCCTGGTTCTGGCTTTGGTTCTGGTTTTTCCCCTTGTTCTGGCTTTGGTTCTGGTGTTTCCCCTGGTTCTGGCTTTGGTTCTGGTTTTTCCCCTGGTTCTGGTGTTTTGCCTGGTTCTGGTGTTTTGCCTGGTTCTGGTGTTGGTTCTATTTTAAATTTATTTATAAGATAGTTTTTAAGAGCCCCGTAAGTCATTATTGAACCAGCTACAGCTCCCTCAACTGCTATAGCAGCATGAGCCCATTCTAGTGGCAAAAATGATTTAATAGCGCCGTTTGTAATAATATCTAAAGCATTTTCTCTTGGTGAAAGTGCTAATATCGCAATAATAACTAATCCAGTATATATTTGGATGCCACCTTTTTGGAAAAAGAACGTTTCTAGTTTTTTAAGAAGATCTTGTTTTTCTGGGCTAAGATCTTGTTTTTCTTTCTCGGATCCATTAGACATCTTCTCTATTTTTTCTATAACATCTTCCCCTCTTTTTTCAATAAGAGTTTCTTTAATTTTATTAAAATCTTCAATAGCTTTGTTTTCTTTATCATTGATATCAAAATCAGAATATTTTTTCTTAAACTCTTCTAGCTCGGTAGATATTTCTGCCGCCCTTTCTGTTATTAATTTCTCATCGTTATTGCTTTTCTTGCTTTTAATTCCCAACCTAACCCAAACACTTTCTTTCTTGTTTTTGTTTGCTTCAACAATACTAGCCATTTCCACAAAAGAATCAATATCTGCCATTAATTGATTAAAAAGTTCTATTTCCTTAACCTCTTTTTCTTCTTTCTCTATTTTTTTTCTTCTCTCTTCCGCTTCTTTTGTTTCCTCTGTTTCTTTTGTTTCCTCTGTTTCTTTTGTCTCTTCTACGGAAGCGTTACTTTCTTTTTCCAAATTTTCTGTTTCGTTTTGATTTTCCATATTTATATTTTAAATTAATTATACAAGATACAACTATATTTTAAACAATTTGAACTATATGTCAACCCTTCTGCGCATTATTTCGTCGTCTACTATATGCCTACTTCTAGCGTAAGTTAAAGAATAATACTCTTTAATATCCTTAACTAAATCATAATTACCCTTCTCTGGGGGATAGGTTTTAATGTTGAAAGGTTTGGATGTTTGACCATCTATCATCATTTTAATGTAAAAATTAAAATTATCTATATTCATCAAATCTTGGCTATTAAAAATTGGCTCAAATTCTTTTTCTAAAAATTGAGCATCTTCGGCTCCGACTCTAAAAGAAGCAATTGTTCCCACATTTCCAAAAACAGCATCTCTAATTTCTTCTGGTAATTGAGCAATAAATTGATGAGATATTATTAAAGACAATCTGTATTTTCTTGCCTCTGATAATATAGTAGATATAGTATTTGTTGCAAAATTTTGAAACTCATCCATGTATAAGTAAAAATCATTTCTTTGATCTTCTGGTATATCAACTCTAGAAAAAGCAGCTAAAGATAGCTTGCTTGTTATAATCAATCCCAAAAGAGAACTATTAAGTTCACCCAACCTACCCTTGCTTAAGTTAACTAAAAATACTTTCTTGCCATCAATAATTTCTCTAAAGTTAAAAGTGCTTTTTGTCTGACCAATAATTGGTCTCATGTAGTCATTAGAAATAAAGTTATCAAATTTAGAAGTTATGTATGGAACCATATTTTTAAGAGCACCCTCTCCGCCCGCTTGTTCTGCTTGCTTTTCCCAGAATTCTTTAACTAAAAAGTTTTTACATTTTGCCAATAATTTTCTTCTAAAGTTAGCATCAGCTAAAACTTTTGGTACCTCTATTAGGGTATAGGTTTCATTTGGATCGTCCATTAAAAGCATCAATGCATTTCTTGCATACTGTTCAAACATTGGCCCACCAGTTTGCCTTAAATCATAGAGCTTGTCTAATATATTAATCATTTCATTTACAATAAATGTTTTCTGCTCTGGAAAGCGATGATCATATTCAAGCATATTTAAACCAATTGATCGTTCAAGATTTGTTGGATCAAACAAAACAACATCTTCAATCCTTTCTTTTGGCATCTTGCTTAGAATATCGTCTATTAAATCGCCGTGAGGATCTAACATTCCCATTCCTTCTCCATTTTTAATATCTTGTAAAGCCATAGAAGATAGTGCTGACGATTTACCAGTTCCTGTTTGTCCAATAATGTATACATGCCTTCTCTTATCGTCTTTTTTAAGATGTATGTCTTTTTTTTCTTCCCTATAGATATTGTAGCCCAACAAAAGACCTTCCTTGGGAATGTTTGTTGGAGGAGAAGAAACCTTTGATTTAACTGTTTTGATGTTGGGAGTTTTAGTCAGTGGTGTTGGAAAATGAAATATGCTCGTAATTTCTTCTATTCCTAAAATATTCTTTTGAAAATTATCAAAAAGACGGAAACTATATTTATATATCAATTCATCAAAGGCGCCCTTTTTAGTCCTTACCAACCTAAAAGCATTTGTTTTATTAGACCCAAACTGAGCAAAAGAATTTGCCATTTCTAAAAAAATACTTTCACTTCTAATTTTATTATCGGTAGAAACAACTAACCTGATGTTTGTCTCAAAACTATCTTTATTTAATTTACCTTCTAGCGCTTTCAATAACTCTTCGTCTGGATTTGATGCCACCACGTTTTCATTTTTTCCCTTAATGGTAGAAATAAAGTTAGTTGCTCCCATTGCTTGAAAAAAGTTTTTTCCTTGAGCAACCTCATTATAAATCATTCTACCCCTTTCGTACCAACTATTAGATCCTTTTTTTATAATCAACTGAACAGCCGCCTCCTCTCTTGTTTTTAACTTTGTAAATATATTGGTTATTGAAGATAATGGATCGGTATCCATTTGATTATACGTTTTAATCGGCAGGTATAGTGGCTTTGTTGTTTTAAGATAACCACAACAAACATTTTCTGCCGGAGAGAAGATATTATAATCATTAGTTTTTTCAATTTGTGCTGTTGGATATATGCTATATATTTCTTTTTCAATAAAATTTTCAAATCTTTTGGGAACGGCAACATAGAATATAATGTCTTCTTTTAATTTTACTATTTCTAAAGCAATCCAAGGATCAACTCCAAAAAGGCCCTCTTTAGATAAAGAATTGAGAGAACTATAAAAATCCTCCATTAATCTAATCCAGTCCTTTTCTTGTTTTCCAGAGTCACGAATTTCTTCAGAAGTAATTCCGCTCATTTTTACCAAAAACAATGTGAATTTTAATGACTCTTCTATTATCTTTGTTTTTCTGCTTGTTCTAAAAATGATTATTGCAAGCAAAATTAAAAAAAGTGATAGTCCTAAAAATATATATTCAATCATATGATATAAGACACTTTAAAAATTAAACTAAACTACTATAAATATAGTATCATATTTCTTATTGCAAAGCGATATGTCAATCTTTAAAAATTTTTAATATCTAAATCGTTTAATAAAATAATAATTATTTGTTTAAAAATTTTCTTATACTTTTAAGCAAATTATCGGAAGGATATTTTTCTCCAGAAAAATAGCTTGGATTATGAACGGCTTCACATCGCACAATATCATCTTCATCTTCAGACAACTTTTTTAAAATATCTATCGGAGTATTGGGATTTTCAGCAACTTCACATCGCACAACATCATCTTCATCTTCAGACAACTTTTTTAAAATATCTATCGGAGTATTAGGATTTTCAGCAACTCCACATCGCACAACATCATCTTCATCTTCAGATAACTTCCTTAATATTTCTATCGGAGTATTGGGATTTTCAGCGACTCTATATCGCACACTAGAATCTTTATCTTTTGATAATTTTTTTAGCACTTCTATCGGAGTATTGGGATTTTCAGCAACTTCACATCGCACGTCCCTACTTTCATCTTCAGATAACTTCCTTAATATTTCTATCGGAGTATTGGGATTTTCAGCGACTCTATATCGCACACTAGAATCTTTATCTTTTGATAATTTTTTTAGCACTTCTATCGGAGTATTAGGATTTTCAGCAACTCCACATCGCACATAATATTTTTCATCTTCAGATAATTCTCTTAAGACATAAGTAGAATCTTCTTTTTGTATTGCTTCCTTGTCTCCCCTTATCTCCTCCGCTTTCTTCTTTGCTCTTTTAATCAACTCTTTTTTAAGTATTTCGTTCATTTCTTTAAGGGATTCCTTTAATTCGTTGATTTCTCTTAATATGTTTTGTTGTTCTTCTTCATTTGAAGCATTGTTTAATTCAGCCAGCTTTAAATCAAGCTCTTCTCTTGTTTTTAGAGTTTCTTCTATGATAGCATTATTGTTTTCTTGGTTTTCTATTGATTCAAAGTTCATATTTTATGACAATTTTTTATCGTATTCTTTATAATATAATACTATAATAATTTAAAATAAACAAAAAAAGAAGATTTTAACTCCTCTTTTTTATTTTTTCATATAAAATTCTTTCTCCTTTGGATTAAACTTTTCTATTGAATATCTTAACATGGTTCTTGGCATAAATTGATAATATTTATTTAAAAATTCTTTCTCTTTCTCTTTATTTCTTTTTCCAATTTCTCTCAGCATCCAACCAACTGCTTTATGAATCAAATCATGTTTATCATTTAATAAAATCTTTGATATTTTTAGAGCGTCCTTAAAATCATTATTTTTTATAAAAGCAAAAGTAGTGACAATGGCTATTCTTCTTTCCCATAAATTACTAGAGATTGATAAAGAGTAAAGAATATCTTTGTTTTTGCCTTCCAAAAAATCACCCATAATTTTAGGAGCAGTTAAATCAACCAAATCCCAGTTATTGATGTTTTTAAAGTTTTTAATATAAAAATTATAAATCAATTCTTTTTCTTCCTTATATTTTTCAACCAATATAAGAAGTCCTGTTAAGCGATATTCGTGTATTTCACTGTTTAATAATTTTTGAACCTCTTTTAAGGAGACGTCTTTATGCTTCTTTGCAATTATTCTCTGAACTGGAACTACTATTCCTAAAAAAATATCCCCTTCGCCATATTCTCCCTTGCCGGTCTTAAAAAATCGAGATAATATTTTAGCTCTAATTGGATCCTTTTTACTTTGTATTTCTTTTTCTATATCAACCATTCTATTGCTCCACCAATTAAACAAATTATTCCAAAAATCATTGTAATTTTAGAAAAATTAACTTTCTTTGAAAAATCTAGAAGAATTTTAAGTGAAATTATTCCAAAAATAAAACTTGTTAATAGCGCTATCCAAGGAAAAGAAGAAATTGTTGGATCTTTTAAAAATATATAACCCGTTGAAGCAGCAACTGCAGGCAAAGAAATAATATACGATCTTTTTAATATCTCTGAAGGATCAGTTTCTTTAAGCGATAATCCAAAAATAGTAGATCCCGAACGAGAAACTCCTGGTATTACAGAGATTCCTTGAAGCAACCCAACAATAATAGAATTAATATCTTTATTCATATTTAACCTAATGTTTTTTCTTTGAAACCATGATGTAAGTAATAATCCAAAACCAATTAAAAACAAAAGTCCTGATCCAAAAACAATACCTCCAATTGTTTTATAAAGAACAAAGCCCAGAGATAAAGAAACAATACTTGCAATTATAAAAAATCTTAACAATTCTTTATCTTTTAATAAAATTAAATTAATCCAGTCCTTTCTAAAAAATATCAAGACAGCAAACATCGTTCCCGTGTGCAAAAATAAAGAAAAATCAAGAGAACTCATTTCTAAATTAGCAAAACTAGAAAAAATAGTTACCATTCCCTGACTTGATATCGGCAACCATTCAAACACTCCTTGTAAAAATCCTAGTAAAAATTGATCCCACATATATTATTATTTTTTAATTATCACTACTCTATATTCTCCGAATTGATCTTTTAAGAATTCTCCTACTTTTATTTTGTCTTTTTGTTGAGGGTCAATTTCCATCATAGCATAGCCACCATCATTTAAATAATTTTTAACTTCTTTAATAAAAACGTTGATTATTTCCATACCGTCTTTCCCTGAAAAAAGGGCGATATGGGGCTCATGCTTTATCACATCTTTACCAACCTCATTAATTCTATCTTCTGCAACATAAGGTGGATTAGCTAAAATATAATCATACTTCTCATTAATCCCAGAAAAAATATCTGTTTTAATTATTTTATACCTTTCGCTTTTTATATCATTACAATTAATTTTAATCTGCTCTAAAAAAGAATCATCAATTTCACCAAAATGGCAAACTGAATCTTGTATCTTTTTTAATAACGCCACCCCAACACAGCCAGAACCAGAGAATAAATCAAGACATTTTATCCTTTTTTTATGGTTTTGATTAATAAACCAATTTACCCAATATTCAGTTTCTGGCCTAGGAATTAATGGTCTTTTTGATAAATCAATTCTAATACCTAAAAAATTCTTAAAACCATTTTTGTATTCCTCTGGTAAATCCATTTTAAATTATAAGAAGAGAACAAATTATTCCAATAATAATACCACTTGATATTTCTAGTGCTGAGTGTCCCAATATCTCTTTAAGTTTATCAAAATCCTCGCTACCCTCTCCTAATTTTTCTATAATCCTATTCAATGATTGTGCTTGCTTACCTGCTGCGCCTCTAATAACTTTTGCATCATAGATTATGAAAAAGGCAAGTATTGCAGAAACTGCGAAAATAGCTGAATCAATTCCCTCTACTATTCCAACGCCAACAAGTAAAGCAGAAACAACCGCGCTATGTGATGAGGGAAAGTTGCCCGGAGATGAATATAATCCAAACCTAAACCTCTTTTGTTTATATGCAAGAATAAAAACCTTTAATGTTTGAGCAATAAACCATGCCGCAATCGAGGATAATAGAACCTTATTAATTATTAAATAATCATTCATATTTTATATCAAAAATTTTATTACTTTCTTTAAATCCTTTTATAATTTTAACCTTGTATTGGGGTAAATTAAAGTACTCAGCCAATAACTCTATTATTCTTTTATTAGCCATATTTCTTTGTGCATCTGCTCTAACAAAAACTTCAAAACTATCTTCATTTTTCTTAATAACCTTATCCTCCTTTGAAGATGGATTTGCCTTCACCTTAATTAACATATTTTTTAATAATTTCAAAATCTTTCTTAAGAGTTTCCTTCATGTTAGAATTATATATCGCTACTGCAGGATGATAAAGAGGTATAAAAACATACTTTCCATCAAAAACCCTACCATGCAAACTACTTATTGTTTCTTTGTTATCAATACCAAGGTTATTCATTACAAAATTCATTGAATGCCTTCCTAGAGAACAAATAATTTTTGGTTTAATGATTTCAATTTGCCTTTCAATATAATTTTTACAACATTCAATTTCGCTTTCTTTAGGGTCTCTATTTTGAGGTGGTCTACATTTAATTATGTTGGTGATATAAACATCTTCTCTTTTTAATCCGATATGACCTAATAATTCATTAAGAAATTCTCCAGATCTTCCACAAAAAGGAACTCCCGAGGCATCTTCTTTTGCTCCGGGAGCTTCTCCTATAAAAATTATTTTAGCGTTATGATTTCCCTGTCCAATAACAGGAAATTTTCTTCCTTGATATAAGGGACATCTCTTACAAGCCAAGACATCTTCTTTTATTTTTTCCATTTTAATTAATTCCCAAAAGTTCAACCTCAAAAATTAAAACAGCATTTGACGGTATTACTCCAGGAACACCCCTTGATCCATAAGCATATTCTGGTTGAATTGTAAGTTTTCTTTTTTCTCCAACTTTCATTCCTTTCATACCCTCTTCCCAACCTTGAATTACCTGACCTATTCCCAATGTAAAATTAAAAGGAGATCCTCTATCAACACTTGAATCAAATTTAGTGCCATTTTCTAATGTTCCCGTATAGTGAACAGTAAGAACATCTCCCGCTTTTGATTCTGCTCCACTTCCCTCAATAATTGTTTCTATTTTTATCATATTTTTTTGATTATTATTTACTGCCCCTACTAGACTAGCATCGCTCAAATTATTATTGTTTATTACTGAAAAAAGATAAAAACCACCAGCAAGTATTAATGCCGAAGATATTAATAATTTAATTTTATTATTACTTAATATCATATAAAACATTAACTCTTGCTTCTACTTTGTTTTCTCCTACAACAATTTCCATATTGGCCCCTGAACCAGTTGTTGAACCGTCGGATAATAAAAATTTAGGAACATCATATTCTTCAGAGAAGCCAGAAGCGTTACCAATTTTTACATTTAATAATTTAGCAATTTCTGAGGCCTTCTTTTTAGCATCTTCTATCGCTAATTTTCTTGCTTCTTCCTTGATTAATTCTTCATCTTTAATAATAAATTTTAGATTGCTTACTTGACTTGCTCCTGCATCAATTGATCCCTGTATTATTCTACCGATATTATCGCTGTCCTCAATCAAAACTTCCAATGATTCTACCGCTTCATAACCAACAATTACTCTTCTTCCATTAGGATAAACTGATAAATCAACTCCTGTTGTTTGCCACTGATATTTAGGATAAACATTAAAATCAAGTGTTTTAATATGCTCTTCTTTTACTCCTTGCCTTTTTAAAAAATCAATTACTCTATTTATTTTTTCTTTGTTTTTGGATAGAGCAAGATTTATTGTTTGCTCTTCCGTAATTGCAGAGAAAGAAACAATTGCAGTATCGGGAACCGTATAAACAACTCCTCTTCCATCTACTTCAATTGTATTATTGCTTGGTTCTACTCCGATATATTTAGTTTCTTTTGATAAGTTTTGAATCCCAAAAAATAAATATATTACTCCAATAAAAATTAGGACAATCAGTGCTATTGTTAGCACCTTATTTAATGGGTTATCCATTTTTGCTTCTTTTTCAAAATATTGTGATTCCATTTTTTTATTATTTAATTATTATTAACTAATTTTTGAACCAATTTTAATTTCTTTTTCTATTCCTAGTAAAGATAAATTATCTCCATCTTTAACTGCTAAGATCATTCCCTCGCTATCCATTCCCATTATTTTTTTAGAAGAAAGATTAGCTACCACTGCAACAATTTTATTAATCAATTCTTCTGGAGCATAAAATTCTCCTATTCCTGCCAATATCTGTCTTTTTTCTTCTCCCAAATCAACCATCGTCTTGATAATTTTACTTGAACCTTCAACTTTATCAGCTTCAATAATTTTACCAATTCTTAAATCAACTTTAACAAAATCTTCAAAATTAATTATTTCCATGGGGTTATTTTAACATTAAAGATATTAAAAGGTCAACTTTTTTCTCTTAACTTGTCTTTGATAATTAATTGCAAAGCGATGCGCCTCATCCCTTACTTTAATTAATAATTCTTTATCATAATCTTTAACGCTAGCAATTATTTCATCTTTTTTCCTATCTTTCCCTTTAGCAATTCCTATTACAGGAATGTTTTTAATAATTTTTTTAACAGAGGATATCTGTGGCTTGCCTCCATCAATTAATATCAAATCAGGCATTTTCCATTCTTTATGGTTAAATCTTCTTTCTATTATTTCTTTAATACAGCCCGTATCGCTTTGATTTTTCAAGCTCTTGATTTTAAATTTTTTATATTCTTTCTTGATCGCTTTTCCATTTTCAAAAACAACCATACTTCCAACCATTATTTCATCTCCCAAGTTTGAGATATCAAAACCCTCTATTCTCTTAATTGATGATTTTTTAATGTCTTCAATAAAACTTTTATCTAATAAAGAAAAATCTACTATTGTTTTAAGCGCTCTAAGTTGATTTCTTATTCTAATAGCTTCTTCAAATTGATTATTTTTAGAATAATTTTTCATCTCTTTTTCAAGAGAATAAATTAAGTTTTTCTTTTTTCCTTTTAGAAAAAGAATTAACGGCTTGATTACCTTTTTATTATAATCATCACTTGTAATTTCTCCAGTACAAACCCCTAAACACTTTTTTAAATTATAATCAAAACAAGGCCTTTTTTGACTAGGACTACATTTTGAGATAAAAAATAAAGAATGTAATATCTTTAAAACTTCTGATATTTTACCCTCTGCATAAGGACCAAAAATATATTTATAATCCCTGGACTTTAGGTTTTTCTCTCTAATTGCTAATAATTTAGGAAAATCATCTTTTGTAATCACTAAATAATTCCAACTCTTATCATCTTTTTCTTTTACATTATATTTCGGCTTGAACTCTTTAATAAAGTTTGCTTCTAAAATAATTGCCTCTAAAACAGAATTAGTTTTCTTCCATTTGACTTCGTCAATCTTGTTAATTAATGCTTCTATCGGCCTATTTGTCTTGGGATTTAAATAACTTCTAATTCTGTCTCTGAGTGATGTTGCTTTTCCAACATAAACAAGGTTGCCTTTTTGATAAAAAAGATATATTCCTGATTCTTGGGGTATCTGATTAATTTTTTCTCTCCAATTTTTCATTTAATTTTTTCCTTAAATAATATCCACTCCATGTTGACAAACGCGCAATTTCTTCGGGGGTTCCCTCTCCCACTATTTTCCCTCCCTTGTCTCCACCATCTTCTCCCAAATCAATTATCCAATCAGCACATTTAATAAAATCAAGATTGTGCTCAATCACCATTACGGTATTTCCCAAATCAACAAGTTTTTGTAAAACCAAAATTAATTTTTTAATATCGTCGTAATGAAGACCAGTCGTCGGTTCATCTAATAAATACAAGGTTTTGCCAGTATTTCTCTTGCTTAACTCCCTGCCTAACTTTATTCTTTGTGATTCTCCACCCGATAATGTGGTAGCACTTTGTCCCAGTGTTAAATATCCAAGACCAACATCATTAAGAACTTTTAATTTATCATTAATTGATGGAATATCTCTAAAGAACTTTTCTGCTTCTTCTATTGTCATATCTAAAACATCTGCAATGTTTTTTCCCTTATAGTGAATTGAAAGCGTCTCCTTGTTAAATCTTTTACCTTTACAAAAATCACACATAATTTCTACGTTTGGTAAAAAATGCATTTCAATTTCCATTGTGCCTCTGCCCTGACAATTTTCACACCTCCCCCCTGCAACATTAAAACTAAACCTTCCCGATTTGTAACCCTTCATTCTTGCTTCTGGAGTCATAGCAAAAAGATTTCTAATTTCATCATACGCTTTAGTATAGGTTGCTGGATTAGAGCGTGGCGATTTTCCAATCATTGATTGGTCCATCTTAATTATTCTGTTAATATATTCAATGTTTTTAATTTCTTTTACTTTAATATCCCTTTTAAAGTGATTAAGTTTTCCTGTAATATAATTATAAACAATATCGTTCATTAAAGTTGATTTGCCTGACCCAGAAACACCAGTAAGACAAACTAATTTTCCCAAAGGAATGTTTGCGTTTATGTTTTTTAAATTATTTTCACTGGCTCCAATTATTTTTAATTGAGGGGTCTTAATTGAAACTGCTCTTCTTTTTTGAGGGGTTTCAATAACTTCTTCCTTTCTTAGATATTTTCCTGTTAATGATTTTGATTCTCCTTTTAATAGTTTTTTTACCTCACCACAATACATAATTTGGCCACCATTTTTTCCTGCCCTTGGCCCAAAATCAACAATCCAATCACTGGCTAAAATCGTATCTTCATCATGTTCAACAATAATTATAGTGTTTCCGATATCGCATAAATTTCTTAATGTTTTAACAAGCAGTTCATTATCTTTTTGATGAAGGCCTATTGTTGGCTCATCTAAAACATAAAGAGCTCCAACTAGTTTTGTTCCTACTTGTGAAGCAAGACGTATTCTTTGAGCTTCTCCACCCGATAAGGTTCCCGACTTTCTATTTAATTTTATATAATGAAGTCCAACATCAATTAGAAATTGCAATCTATTAATTATTTCTTTTAAAATCACATCGGCAATTTCTTTTTCTTTTTCGTTAATTTTAAGATTGTTAAAAAATTCTAATGTTTTATCAATCGTCGTATCAGTTACTTCCCATATATTTTTGTTGTTTATTTTTATGCTTAATGCATTATTGTTTAATCTCTTACCACCACAAACACTACAAGGAACTGAACTATAAACATTTTCTACTCCCAGTCCATTACAGGCCTCACAATATCCATAAGGACTATTAAAACTAAATAAGCGGGGCTCAATCTCAGGAAAACTAAAACCACAATTAGGACAAGAATACTGAGTGCTAAATATATGTTCTTCTTTATTAGGAAAAACAATCGTACATAATCCATCAGACATATCTATCGCTGTCTCTATCGCTTCGCTTAATCTAAAATCAAAGCCGTCATCAATTTGAGAATAATTTATTTTGTCTATTACTATTTCTATATTATGTTTAACCTCTTTTTTAATTAATATCTTTTGCTTCAAGCTGTGTTCCCGACCATCTATTCTTACGCTGTTAAAACCCGACTCAAAAAGATCTTGAAGCATCTGATAATACTCACCCTTTCTTCCTCTGACAACGGGAGACAAAATAATAAGTTCTCCTTTTGGTGGAATTAATTTTTTAGTTCTTTTAAATATCTCGTCATCGGTCACCTTTTCAATTTCAATACCACACTCTGGACAATAAGGTTTTCCAATTCTAGCAAATAGAACCCTTAAATAATCATATATTTCTGTTATTGTTGCTACCGTTGAGCGAGGATTACTACTATGTGCTTTTTGACTAATTGATATGGCTGGAGATAGGCCCTCAATTTCATCAACGTCGGGCTTGTTCATTCCTCCTAAAAATTGTCGGGCATAAGAAGAAAGTGATTCAATATATCTTCTCTGTCCTTCTGCAAAAATAGTATCAAAAGCTAAGCTCGTTTTTCCCGAACCAGACAATCCCGTAAAGACAATCATTTTATTTCTGGGCATCTCAAGAGAGATATTTTTTAAGTTATGCTCTCTTGCTCCTTTTATTATTATTTTCTCTTGCATATTTCTTTTCTAAAATTAATATCTCCTCTCTTAAAATTAAGGCCAGTTCAAATTCTAATTTCTCGGCAGCTTCTTTCATCTTCTCTTTCTTTTCCTTTATTATTTCTTTAAAATCTTGCCCCACCATTTCAATTTCCAGTGTTTTTCTTCTCTTATCTTCAATTCCAAAATCCTCTAATATGTTTTTAATACTTTTTTCAATTGTCTTTGGTGTAATGTTATTTTCTTGATTATGTTTTAATTGAATTTTTCTTCTTCTATTGGTTTCGCTAATTGCTCTTTCAATTGATTTAGTATTTTTATCAGCATAAAGAATAACCCTACCATTTACATTTCTTGCCGCTCTTCCAATTGTTTGAATTAAGCTCGTCTCGTTTCTTAAGAATCCCTCTTTGTCAGCATCAAGGATTGCCACTAAAGACACTTCTGGAATATCTAGTCCCTCTCTTAATAAATTAACTCCAACAATAACATCTATAATTCCTTTTCTTAATTCGGTAATAATTTCTATCCTATCTAATGTTTTTGTATCACTATGAATATATTTTACTTTAATCTTTCTTTGTTCTAAATGTTCCGTTAGATCTTCGGCCATTCTTTTTGTTAAGGTTGTCACCAGCGTCTTTTCTTTTTTATTAATTTGTTCAACAATACTATCAATTAAATCATCTACTTGAGAAACTTTACCATTGATGGGGCGAATTATTACCTCGGGATCAATTAAGCCAGTTGGCCTAACGATTTGCTCAACAACTTTTTTACTCCTATTAAGCTCATAGTCCTTTGGAGTGGCTGAAACATAAATAACATTATTAACCATTTTATCAAATTCATTATATTTTAATGGCCTATTATCATAAGCACTCTCTAACCTAAATCCATGATCAATTAGTGCCTTTTTTCTTGACTTATCCCCTTCGTACATACTTCCTATTTGAGGAATAGTAACATGGGATTCGTCTATAACCGTTAAAAAATCATTATCGGCCATTTTAAAATAATCTAATAATGTAAATGGTGGCTCTCCTTTTTTACGACCATCAAAATGACGTGAATAATTTTCTATGCCATTACAATACCCAATGTTTTCAATCATTTCTAAATCATAATTAATCCTTTTTTTCAATCTTTCATATTCTAATTTCTTTGATGATTTTTCAAAAAAATCCAATCGTTTTGCTAGGTCGTCTCTAATTTCCTCAATAGCTTCTTTTCTTCTTTGTTCGCTAATAACATAATGCTTTCTGGGAAAAAGATATATAATTTTATTTTTCTCAATAACATTTCTTCTAATTGGATCAATCGTTTCAATTAAATCTATTTTATTTGATATTTCTATTCTATATATCACTCTTTTGTTCACCGGCATTATTTCCAAGGATTGACCCCTAAGCCTAAATGTCCCCATCTTTAAATCATCTTTTACTCTTTCAAATTGCATATCAATTAATTTTCTGGCAACCTCCTTTCTGTCTATTTCTTGATTGATCTTTAACTCAAATTGAGTATTCTTATATTCTTCAGGAGACCCCAATCCATATATACAAGAAACCGAAGAAACAATAATCACATCTTTTCTAGTTAATAATGATTGAGTTGAGGCATGCCTTAGACGATCAATTTCTTGATTAATTTGCGCCTCTTTTTCAATGTATGTATCAGTGTTGACCATATACGTTTCTGGTTGATAGTAGTCATAATAACTAACAAAATACTCTACTGCGTTATGAGGAAAAAATTCTCTAAATTCATTGCATAATTGAGCTGCTAGTGTTTTGTTATGAGATATGACAAGGGTTGGTTTTTGTATTTTATTAATCACATTGGCAATAGTAAAAGTTTTGCCTGATCCCGTGACCCCTAATAATGTTTGCCTGCCCTTAGCACCATTCATTGTCAATTTTTTAATTGCGCTTGGCTGATCTCCCTTGGGCCTTAAAGATGTTTCTAGTTTGAACTTCATAGTTATTTATTATAACACAAAAAAAGAGCCCCGAGTAGGGGCCCCTTTTAAAGTTAACTATTATTCACCTCTGAAGTTGTTTTCCTTCATTGGTCTAGCTTCGTCAACGATTAATTTTCTTCCTTCAACTTCTTTACCGTTGAAATTGTCTTTGGCTTTTTGAGCGTCTTCTTCTGTAGACATTTCTACAAAACCAAAACCTTTTGATCTCTTTGAGAATTTATCTATAATAATAGATGCTGATGATACTTCGCCAGCTTCTGAAAATAAATCTTTAAGAGATTCATCAGTAACAGAGTAAGGAAGATTTCCTACGTATAATTTCTTTTCCATTGTTTCTTTTAATAAATAATTAACGACCTACTCTTTTAGGAGCATGCACTTAGAGTGTTATTGGTATACTAGTTTAATTATAGAAAAATGTCAATGTTTATGTTATAATCTATTTATGAAAAAAATAATATTAATATTAATATTAATAGTAGCTATCATTTTATTCTTTTTAACAAAAGATTATCTCTACGATCCGCCAAGCAAAGATGAAGAATTAAAAGATAAAATAGGTCAAATGTTGATTATTGGTTTTAGGGGAACAACTGCCAATCAATATATTACTAAAACAATAAAAGATTTAAATATTGGTGGAATAATTCTTTTTGACAAAGACGTTCCTTCTGGTGGAACGGTTGAAAGAAATATAGAAAGCCCAGAACAAACTAAAAAACTAATCTCGCAACTAAAAAAGACATCAAAAGAATTGTTTATAGCCGTTGATGCCGAAGGTGGTTATGTTAATCGCCTTAAGGAAAAATATGGATTCCAAAATATTCCCTCTGCTTTTGAAATGGGCAAACTTTCAATAGAAGAAACAAAAGAAAAGGGAGCATTCTTAAGCCAACAATTAAATGATTTAGGATTTAATTTAAATTTTGCTCCTGTTGTTGATGTTGATGTTAATCCAGAAAACCCTGTTATAGGATGTTTGGAAAGATCTTTTAGCGCTGATCCAGAAAAAGTATATAATCACGCAAGTGCTTTTATAGAGGGACTTCATCAAAATAATATAATTTCAGCAATTAAACATTTTCCTGGTCATGGTAGTTCAAAAAACGACTCACACCTAGGGTTAACTGATGTTACTAATACATATAAAGACGAAGAACTACTACCTTATAAATTATTGATTGAAAATGGGTACAACGATATGGTAATGACTGCTCATATTATTAATAAAAATATTGATGAAAACTATCCCGCAACTCTTTCTCCTTTATTTCTTCAAAATATATTAAGAGAAGATCTTGGCTTTGGTGGTGTAATTGTTTCAGACGATATGAAGATGAAAGCAATTGTTGATTATTATGGTTTTGAAGAAGGAATAATTTATGCAATTAATGCTGGGTGCGATCTTTTAATTTTGTCTAATAACGGTACAGAAGAATATGACGAATTAGCTCCTCAAAAAGCAATTGATGTTATTTTTAACGCTGTGAAAAATAATCTTATAACAGAAGAGCAGATTGATCAATCATATAATAGAATTCAATCTCTAAAAGAAAAATACAGAATTAAAAAATAAGGTATTTTACCTTATCTCATAAATCTCCACAATCTTTGATGCATCCATTAGAAGCATTCTCTGAACTTCTTCCAATGAATATCCCCAAAGATGGAGATACTCGGCAATTACTGCCACAACTTGAGCATCCGCCTCATATTTCCCCCACGTATTAAAGGACATGGAAGAAACTGTCGGTTTGAGTAGTCCGTCGTCATCTAATTTCTCATAAATGTCAACGAACGTCTCAAGTTTATTCTTACCACTTTGCCTTCTACACCTTACCGCTCTGGCACAATGTCTAATCATTAATGATTCTGACATTGTCATCAATCCATCAAAAGAGGAATTAATGATGTAGGTGGTCGGCTTTCTTGGCCTGCTTGAATGACCATCACCAACGATGATCAATGACTTCAGGGGATAATCAAGCGTGGACACACTTAATTTATGACCGTAGTCAAGTACATCCAGAATCTTTTTCAATCTTCCTATTTTCCTTCTTTTTTGAAATAAATCACTCAACACAACGACCCCCTCCCGAGGTGCTACAAGTAGTATAACATAAAAAAAGGAAAAATCAATGCTTCTTCTGTGTGACATCTTATTTAAAATAATGTAATATATAATATATGAAAATAAAAGATCCGTTCTCTGGTTTTAGTCATTTATTGGGCTTGATTCTTTCCATTATAGGAACAATCATTTTAATTTGTTCTTCAAATAATTTAACTCAAGTTATTGCTTTTATTATTTTTGGAACAAGTATGATTTTTCTTTATGCTTCAAGTTCAATTTATCATCTCTTCGGTCACTCTTCAGAAGAGGTAGACATCTTTAGAAAAATTGACCATGCAATGATATATATCTTAATCGCAGGAACATATACACCTTTTTGCCTTATTGCTCTTAATGGTTATTGGGGAGCAATATCAATGATTACAATATGGTTTCTTGCTTCTTTGGGAATTACCACAGTTTTTTTCAAAACATTTTGGTCTAGAACCCCAAGATGGTTTGCTACATTTTTATATGTTCTGATGGGCTGGTTGTCTGTAATTATTATCTACCCTCTTTATTTATCAATTGGAATTATTCCAATAATCTATCTTCTTTTGGGAGGTTTTTTCTATAGCATAGGAGCGATAATATATACTATTAAAAAACCAAACATCGTTAAAGGGTTTGGTTTTCATGAGATATTTCATGTTTTTGTTCTTCTAGGAACAATAATACATTTTCTAGGAATATATAATAATTTAATTTAAAAAGATGAATAAACACACTTGTCAAAATGTTGCGTTTCATTGATGTGTCTATAGATAAAATATGGGCAGAATTAGGAGAGAGTAATATAACTTTTAGTAAATTATAGTTATTGTTTTCTCTTCTGTCTTATTCTTTCTACTTCGGTTAGATATTGTTTTCTTAAACGAACAAAATTAGGAGTTATTTCTAGATACTCATCATCACTCATAATGCTCATGCCCTTTTCTATGGTTAAAATATCTGGTGGAGTAAGTTTAATTGCTTCGTCAGATCCTGATGCTCTCATATTAGACAATTCCTTTCCTTTTGTTGGATTAACCGCTAAATCGTTGCCCTTAGAGACGTTACCAATAACCATACCCTCATATATATCTTCTGCATGACCAATATATAGAGATCCTCTTTCTTGAAGATTAAATAATGAAAATCCAGATGATTTGCCTGTGGCCATAGAAACCATTGAGCCAACATTTCTTTTTTCAATTTCTCCAGCATGGGACTTAAAACCAATCACCCTACTAGATAAAATGCCCTCTCCGCGAGTATCCATAACAAAATCTGATTTATATCCTAATAGTCCCCTCGTTGGTATTTCAAAAATAATTCTTGTATGACTTGCATCTGGCTTCATATCAGTCATTATTCCTTTTCTTTTAGACAGTTTTTCAATAACCACTCCTGACATCTCGCTGGGAATATCAATTATAACCTCTTCGTATGGTTCTAGTTTTTTTCCATTCTCTTCTTTAAAAATTACTTGTGGTTGGGATATCTGCAACTCATATCCCTCACGTCTCATTTGTTCTAAAAGTATAGCGATATGAAGTTCTCCTCTTCCATAAACTTTATAATATTCGCTTGAAGAAAAATCTATTTTCAATCCCACATTAATTTCTATTTCCTTCATTAATCTTTCTTTTAGTTGCCTATTAGTAACAAATTTACCATCTTTGCCAGCAAAAGGAGAGTTATTTACCAAAAAGTTAAGAGATATCGTTGGTTCATCAATATGTATAAATGGCAAAGATTCAAATTCTAAATCAGAAGATATTGTCTCTCCAATAAAAATATCAGGAATTCCAGCAATAATAACAATATCTCCTGCAATTGCTTCCTCTAATTCTACCTTTTCTAAACCGTGAAAAGTAAACATCTTCACAACTTTTCCTTTTCTAATTTCAGAATTAATTCCCTTAATAAAAACATCATCAGCTTTTCTAATTTTTCCTTCGTATATTCTACAAATTGCTAATCTACCTAAAAAATTATCATAACCCAAATTAAATGGCTGGGCTCTTAATTTTTTACTTGTTAATTCTTCGGATGATGCAGGTACTACTTTTTCTAAAACTAAATCTAAAAGTGGCTCTAAATTTTTTGAGTCATCTTCTATTTTTCTTTTAGCGATTCCATCTCTACCGTTTGCATATACAACTTCAAAATCAAGCTGTTCATCACTAGCTCCTAAATCTAAAAATAATTCATAAATCATTTCTTGGACTTCATCTGGTCTAGCGGCTGGTTTATCAATCTTATTAATTACAACAATTGGCTTTAATCCTAATTCTAATGATTTTTTCAAAACAAATTTTGTCTGAGGCATTGGACCCTCTTGAGCATCAACAACTAAAAGAACAGAATCAATTGATCTTAAGACCCTTTCAACCTCTGAACTGAAATCAGCGTGACCTGGAGTATCAACTATGTTAATTTTTGTATTTTTATAAAAAATTGAAGTATTTTTAGAATAAATTGTAATCCCTCTTTCCCTCTCTAGTTCGTTTGTGTCCATAGTAAAACTCTCCTCCGCTGCACCTGATTGTTTCATCAAAGAATCAGTTAGCGAGGTTTTACCGTGATCCACATGTGCTATAATTGCGATATTTCTTATCTCCATAACTTAAAAAATCTGCCCAAAAGCAGAATGCTTATTACATAAGGTAGATTATACTATTTGATTGTTTTTGTCAAAGTTATTTCCCGCAACACTTCTTATATTTCTTGCCACTACCACAAGGACATGGGTCATTTCTATTTATCCCTGTTTTACTTTTAGACGTAGAAAATTCTTCTAGTTTGGTAGGTGGTTGGATATTGATTGTTGCTTTCATAATTCCTTCTACCATATTTCTCTCACAATTATTTAATAATTCTTTAAATAATTTATATGATTCTTTTTTATATTCAACTAATGGATCTCTTTGGCCATACGCTCTTAACCTTACAGAATCTTTTAAGCTTTCCATATTTTCTAAATGTTCAACCCAAATAGAATCAATTGCTCTAATTCCAGCTATTTTTTCAATCTGACGCATATTGTCTTTGCCGACCTCTGCTTCTTTTTTATTATAATCATCTTCGCTGTATCCATAATTGGAAAGTAATGGAATTATTGTATCTCTTAGGTTGTCTTTACTTAAAATTTCATTTCTTTTTGTATAAATTGTGTCTCTCTGTTTGTTCAAAACATCATCGTATTCTAAAATGTGTTTTCTTGAGTCAAAATTAAATCCTTCAATTTTTCCCTGAGCAGATTCAATACTTCTTGATATTAATCCATTTTCAATAGGTAAATCTTCATCAATATTAAATCTATCCATCAATCCCTTAATTCTATCTCCACCAAAAATTCTAATAACATCGTCTTCTAGTGAAACAAAAAATTGTGTCTCTCCAGGATCTCCCTGTCTTCCCGCTCTACCCCTCAATTGATTATCAATTCTTCTTGCTTCGTGTCTCTCTGTTCCTATTACACAAAGACCGCCTAATTTTTTAACCTCCTCGTTTTCTTCAGAAGTTGATGGTTTTCCTCCTAAATAAATATCAACCCCACGACCAGCCATATTGGTAGCGATAGTAACCGCACTCTTTTTACCCGCTTGAGCAATAATTTCTCCTTCTTGTTCGTGATGTTTAGCATTAAGTATTTTATGAGGTATTCCTTCTCTAGAAAGTAGAGCCCCTAGGTATTCATTTTTATCAATAGATGTTGTTCCCACTAAAACTGGCTGTCCCTTTTTGTATTTTTCTTTAATTTCATTAACTACTGCCTTAAACTTTGCTTCTTCTGTTTTGTAGACCTTGTCAGACAAGTCCCTTCTTATTATTTCTTTATTGGTTGGAATCACAACTACCTCAAGACCATATACCTTATCAAACTCTTCGGCTGATGTTTCAGCAGTTCCAGTCATTCCCGATAACTTATCATACATTCTAAAATAGTTTTGAAATGTAACCGATGCTAATGTTATTGATTCTGGCATCACCCTTACTCCCTCTTTTGCTTCAATGGCTTGATGAAGACCCCCAGACCATCTTCTTCCAGGCATCATTCTTCCTGTAAACTGATCAATAATTATGATCTCTCCATTTTTAATAACATAGTCCTTTTCTTTCTTAAAAAGAATTTCTGCTTTTAGCGCTTGCTCCAAATGATGTAGATATTTTGATCCTCTTTCGTCATAGATATTACCCATTGCTAAAATACTTTCTACCTTGTCTATTCCTTTTTCAGTCAATGTTACCGCTCTAAACTTCTCATCAACTTCAAAGTCCTCTTCTTTTTTTAATTTAGGAATAATTCTTGAAAACTCCTGATACCATTTTGAACTCTCTTCGTCGGGCGCAGAAACAATTAGTGGAGTCCTTGCTTCGTCAATCAAAATAGAATCAACCTCATCAACGATAGCAAAATTAAAATCTCTTTGAGATTTATTTTTTAAATCATAAACCATATTATCTTTCAAATAATCAAATCCAAACTCGTTGTTTGTTCCATAAGTAATATCTGCTTCGTATGCTTCTTTTCTGGTGCATGGCCTTAAGAAATCTTCAACTACTAAAAATCCACCCAATTCATCTCTTGTTTTATCATCTTCTTCTTTTTTATAATTAGGATCGTATATAAATGATTGGTCATGATTAATACACGCAACGCTAAGGCCAAGAGCATCATAAATCTGACCCATCCAAACAGCATCTCTCCTTGAAAGATAATCATTAACAGTTACCAAATGACATCCCTTTCCTGATAAAGCATTTAATGCCAAGGGTAGTGTTGCAGTTAGGGTCTTACCCTCTCCCGTTCTCATTTCAGCAATTTTCCCTTGATGCAATACTATTCCACCAATTAATTGACAATCAAAATGTCTTTGATTCAAAGTTCTTTTTCCAGCTTCTCTTGTTAGGGCAAATGATTCTGGCAAAACATCATCAAGCGATTTTCCCTTAGATAGTTTTTCTTTAATTTCTTTTACCTTTTCCTTTACTTCTTCTAAAGAAAGAACACTAAAATCGGCCTCAAGAGAATTAATCTTTTGAATAATGGGATCTAAACTCTTAACGTATTTTTGATTGGCGTTGCCAAAAAATTTCTCTAAAAATGACATAGTATAATACTATATCAATAATTAAAAAAGGTCAAAGTTTCCTTCTTTTTTCAACAGATGTCTTATCTTTATACTTTTTTATTTGCAACATTAGTTGCTCTTTAACATCAGACAATGATAAACGAAAGTTTTCCCTACTTGATTCTGCTCTTATCATTTTGCCTCCTGGGACTTGAAATTGAACTTCTGACCTAAATATATCTCCTTTCTGATGATGTTTAGTTATTTTATCAAGCTCAACCTCAATAATTAAGTCAGGATACTCTGGTAATAACTTGCTTATTTTTTTTATTTTTTGATCAACTAATTTTCTTAGATATTCTGTTAATTCTAAATTGGTTGCTTTTATTTTTATTTCCATAAATTTTTTTTAATAACTAAAACAACTCATATGAGTTGTTTTAGAAGAAATTATTTTTTCTTTTTTGCAGGAGCTTTTTTCTTTGCTACTTTTTTTGCAGCGGGCTTCTTTTTTGCAGGAGCCTTTTTCTTTGCTACTTTTTTTGCAGCGGGCTTCTTTTTTGCAGGAGCCTTTTTCTTTGCTGCTGATTTTTTTACTGCCATTTTTTTAGAAAAAGTTAAACTTTATTAATCGACCTTTTTCTTCTTATAAATTATTTCTACTTTATATTTATATTTTCCCTTTTCTAAAAAAATTTGTCAATAGTTTTTATTAAAAAATTTTAATTTCTTCTTCAAGTTCAATTAAAAATTTTTGTTTAACTTCTTTTTTTATAATTTTAATTAATTCCAAAACATCATCTGATGTTGCTTTACCCAAATTGATAATAAAATTTGCATGCTCTTCAGATATTTTTGCGTCACCAATCTTCATTCCCTTGAGTCCTGCTTTTTCAATTAATTCACCAGCAGAAAAATTATCTCCATTCTTAAAAATAGAACCAATAGAAAATCCTCTTGGTTGTTTCAATATTCTTTTTTTTAAATTCTCTTTAATTTTTTTATTAATTTCTTTTTCTTCTCCTCTTTTTAATTCTAAAATAGCTGAAATAATTATCAAATTGGAATTATTTTTAAAAACACTGCTTCTATAACTAAAATTACATTCTTTTTTAGAATATTTCTTTATTTGAATTTTTTTATCTTTGATTTCTAAAACCTCAACCTGTTTAATTAAGCTAGATATTTCTTCTTTATAGGCTCCGGCATTACCATTAATTGCCCCCGCTAATGTTCCAGGAATACCAACTGCCCATTCAAGACCAGTATAATTTTTTAAACTAGAAACTAAATAATTGAGGGGCGTGCTAGCGCTAACCTCTATTAAGGTGTCATTAATTAATAATTTGTCTATTGAGTTAAAAACTATAACAACACCGTCAAAACCTTTGCTTGAAAAAAGTATATTACTTCCACCACCAATTACCAAAAATTTTAAATCTAAATCAATTGCTTTCTGAATTGCTCTTTTTAAATCTTCTATGTTGGAAACCTTAATTAAATACTTTGCTGGTCCACCAATCCTAAAAGTAGAATACTGTGATAGCAAAATACCTTCTTTTAATCCTTCCATAAATTTATTTTATTAAACAATTCATCGTTGTTAGGATTTAATTCCAACGCTTTTTGATATTCTTTTAGGGCCAAATCATTTTTTCCGCTTTCTTCAAATACTCTTCCTAGAGCATAATAAATATCATAATTTTGTGGCGCTAGTTCTTTAGCTTTTTCATAGTTATAAATAATATCTTCTGTTTTCTCCTCTGTAAGAAAATTTATATTCTCGTATAAAAGTCCCAACTTTTGCCATGATTGAAAATTATTTTTATCAATTTCTATAGCTTTTTTAGCGTATTTTTCTGAAAGATCAACATTGTCTTGTATTAATCTTTTTTGTTCGTTTATTTTCTCTTGAGTAACCCATCTTTCCTCAAAATACTCACTTGCGTTTAATAAATATAATTTTGATAAAGCAATATAATAATCACTTAATTGAAAAAATTGAATTGATTTTTCCATTTCATTGATTGATTTCCTTAATGGCTCGCCAGAATAAAAATATTCTAATGATTTTTCGTAATGATTGTCTGCTCTAACATAATTAAAATAGTTGAAAATGAAAAATGAAAAAATTAACAGCAAAACAACCGTTACTATCTTATTTATTTTGATTTCTTTTTCTTCTTTGATCCAAAAAGCCAATAATATAAAAAATATTAAAATTGAAGATACATTAATTAAACCAAAGAAGAATAATAAAGAAAATGAAAATAAAATAGGAAAAATAATATCTTTTTTATCAAATATATTTTTAAATCCTTTAAAGTAAATATATAGAAGAAGAGCCAATAAAGAAATTAAACCAATAATACCCATTGTTACCACAAAAGTTAAAATTATACTTGAGCCCTCTTTTGCAACCAAATAAGGATTAACTAGATTTATTTCTTTATTTTTGTATAAAGAAAATTGATAGTGATAGGTTGACAAACCAGAACCAAAAAGTAAATTATTTATGCTTTCTCCTAAGCTATTTTGAGCTATAGAAATACTTTGATTGTGAGAAATAGATCCAACTTCTTCATTAATTCCCAATGGAATTGGAACGAAAAAGCATATTAAAAAAGAAAACAACATTAACAAAAGAGGGATCGTTTTCTTAATTTGAAAATTAAAGTTAACAAGTTCTTTATAAAAAATTAAAAATGTTCCAATAGATAAAATAAACCAAGCAATTTTTAAATCAACAAAAACTAAAAAGATAAAAAATAATATCGCTGGCCCAATAATTTTTTTATCTTTATAGCAAGAAATTAAAAACAACAAAAATAATACAATAATTATTGATAGATGACCGATGTTTAACACTTCATTACCGATAAAGTGTTGAATAAAAAAGTAAATAACAGAGAGCAGACCACCTAATATAAAAAACTTCATTGTGTCTATCAGATATTCTTTTTTAATAAAAGAAAAAATAATCAGTATAGACATAAAAACAACTAACGACTCTCCCCCCTTGCCCCATAAACTTAATAATATGTTTTTTGAGAAAATAAAAGAAAGTATAACCGAAGAAAAAAATAATAATACTAATTTATTATAAATTATCTTTTGAGGCCTAATTAATTGAAGAATTAAAATAAAAAAAGCAAAAATTATAATAAAAAAAGTGTTGACTATTTCCGATTGAGTAATAAGAAGTAGTGGCAAAAGAAATAAAAATAAAGAATATATATATTTAATCATTTTTAGCTGAATTAATGCCAGCAATGTACCCAGTAGTCCAACATACTTGAAGATTATATCCTCCAGAAGGACCATCTATATCAATAACTTCGCCAGCAAAATATAAATTATTAATTATTTTTGACTTCATTGTCTTTGAATCAATCTCTTTTAAAGAAATACCGCCCGAGGTTATCATTGCCTTATCAAAACCTAATAACCCAACAACATTCAATTCTATACTCTTAATGATTTTTATTAATCTTAATCTTTCTTCTTTTGTAAGATTGTTTATCTTTTTTGCTTTAGGAATACTACTAAAATTAAGAATAAAAGGGATTAATTTTTCAGGCATAATTTCTGATAAGAATGTAGAAACAAATTTATTTTTCTTTCTATCAAATACTTTCTGAAAGTGCTTATCAAGTTCTTCTTTATTTTTTTGGGGAAAAAGATCTAGAATTATTATATCTTTTGGTTTAATATATTTGCTAGCATCAAGAATCATCGGTCCACTTAATCCAAAGTGAGTGAATAATAAATCACCACAGTATTTCTTTTTATTTATTGTAATACAAATATCTTTTAAGGAAATGCCCTGCAGTGACTTGACCCACTTTTCTTTTATCTCAATCGGAGTTAGTGCTGGTTTTAACTCGGTAACAGTATGTCCAATATTCCAAGCAAAAGCATCTCCAGTTGATCCCGTAACGCTATAAGATTTTCCGCCAGTGCAAATAATATAATTTTTACCTTCAATTTCTTTGTTGTCGCTTAAAACAATAGATTTAATTGTTTCACCATCTTTTTTAATTTCTGAAACAGAAGAAGATGTTAGTATTTTAACTTTATTTTCTTTTAGTTTTGATAATAAGAATTTTAATACATCTTTAGAGTTTTCGCTTTCAGGATATATTTTGTTTCCCTCGTTCTTAAGAGGAAGCTCCTCAAAAAATTTAATTGTATTTTGAAAATTAAAAGATGAAAATGATGATAAGAGAAAATCACCATTTTTACCAAATTTATCACAAAATTCTTTATTGTTTTTCTCAATGCAAGTTAAATTACATCTTCCGCCACCAGTTAAAAGTAATTTATTGCCTAATTTATCATTCTTCTCTACTAATAAAACTTTTGCACCTAAAGATGATGCACTTATTGCAGACATAATGCCGGCAGGACCTCCTCCAATTATAACAACATCGTATTTCATATTTTAAATTCAATTACATCGCCATCTTTAACGATATACTCTTTTCCTTCGGTTTTAATCATTCCCTTCTCTCTGGCTTTTGCGAAGCCATTACAATCAATTAAATCTTTCCAGTTTATAACTTCGGCTCTAATAAATTTTTCTTCAAAATCACTGTGAATTGCACTGCCCGCTTGTGGAGCCGATGATCCATTCTTAATGGTCCAAGCTCTTGTTTCGTCGCTTCCTGTTGTAAAAAAATTAATCAAACCAAGTAATTTATATGCTTCTTTTATTAAATCATTTAATTTTGGTTCTATCCCCAATTCTTTTTGTTCATCTTCAGACAAGTCAGAACTTTCAGCTTCTGTTAAAATGTCCATAAAAATATGTGGCTTATTTTTAAAATAATCTAGGACATCTTTAGAAACATCTTTTTGTTCTCCGTTTAATAAATATAACCTTGGCTTTGAAGATAATAATTGATAACTATCAACTATTTTCTTTTCTTCCTCGCCTAAAAAAATATCAGAAATTATTTTTCCATTTTTTAATAATTCATAGACCTTTTTAAGAACTTCTGACTCTTTAACCGCTTCTTTTTTATTTGCTCTAATTTCTTTTTCTAAAGAAGACAATCTTTTTTCTATAGTTTCAATATCTTTTAAAATCATCTCCATATCTAAAATTTCCTTATCTTTTAAAACATCTAAATCGTCTCTTGTTTTAATCACGTTTTCATTTTTAAAACAACGAAGAACATAAACAATCGCATCTGTTTCTCTGATGTTAGCTAAAAACTTATTTCCTAGCCCCTCACCCTTACTTGCCCCCTCAACAAGACCAGCTATATCAACAAATTCAATGGTCGCATATATTTTTTTTGCTGATTTTGTAAGATTGGCTAACTGTTCTACCCTTAAATCAGGAACACTGGTGACTCCGACATTGGGATCTATTGTACAAAAAGGATAGTTGGCAATATCCACTTGTTTTTTAGTAATTAGTTGAAATAAAGTTGATTTTCCAACATTGGGGAAACCAACAATTCCTATTTGTAATGCCATTATCTTTTATTTATTAAAATATCTGCTTGATTCTTAATCTTTACTAAACTTGCTTTTGATATATTATCTAATTTTGATAATTTATCAATATCAATACTCAAAACTTCACTTGCCAACAATATCCCCTGCTTTTGAAAAACAGTAAAAATGTTTTTTGTTAGGGCAGGCAAGATAGTAACAGGATATAACTTCTTTTCTTCAATCAATTTTTCTAGCCCCCTTTTTTCAGGATATTTCCAACCCAATAATTTTATACCCTTGCAATTAGAATACTTTATTGAGTCTTTGCTAAACTTTGTATTTGTAACAATAAAAGAACGTAAATTCTTTTGAGAAAAAACATTGTTTTCCTTAATATCTTCTAAAATAGCATAACTTTTAAGAGAAACATTTATGTCTATTCTAGCATTGTTTTTATTTCTATATTTACACTCACCAATAAATAAAGTTTCATTGTTTTCTGCCAAAAAATCAATTTCGTAACGACCACACTTGCCAGAAATTATATTACCATCTTTTATGGCCATACAATAATTAGAAAGTATTTTCTTAGTAAAATCTTCAAATAAAAAACCTTCTGGGCCCAGTTGTCTAATTCCCTCTTTTAAAGAAAATCTCATTGAAAGTTGAATGTCTTTTTCCTTTAATCTTTCTTTTACCTTTCTGAATATATCTGCTGTTTTAATACCATCATAAACTTCTTTTTCTATTTCTAGGGATATTTCTTTTGCTAAAGAAAAAGAAGCTCCTGCTCTTAATGCAGAATTATATACTTTATTAGATGAAAAAGGTTCGCGCTCTTTATTAAATTTTAAAACCTCAATCAAATTTTGATTTGATGTCTTCTTTGATTCTTTCATAATGACCTCCTATCTTTTTTATCTTGAAACTATTTTTGATATATCCCAAACCAATTATAATGATTATAAAACCAATAAAGTAAACTAGAATTTTCACTGCTTCAAGTGGCCAAATTATAAAGGAAACCCCAAGAGAAACCGCTACTAATCCAGTAATAAATACTATCCACCAATTATTGCTTACCCTCCTAATATAATTATCAAAAATGTTTATCATAAAAAAATTCATATTTATCTATTATCACCACTACCGTGAAGCTCATTTCTTTGTTGCCTTGACTGAAGCTTTTCTATATTCTTTTGAGCAACATCTTCTAGGGAAACATTTAGTTCTTTTGATAAATTAGCAATATACCACAAAACATCCCCTAGTTCTTTTGTTATTTCTTCTCTTTTTTCTTCAGAAATAATACCATTATCATCTCTCAAGACCTTCTTCATTTTTTCAGCAACTTCCCCTGCTTCACCGACCAATCCTAGCGTAGGGTATACGAAATTATTGTTTATATTAGGGTAAATTGCTGTTTCCCTTGCTTTTGTTTGATATTCTTCAAGTGTCATATATATTTTTATATTAATTATTATTAATTATAATATACACCAAAAATGATTAAAAATCTAATTTTTTCTTTATTAAATAAGCTAAAAACCCTCCGCTAATAGCAGTAAGCATTTGAGGCCAGCTCATCATTGATAAAACGGTAGGATTGCTAATTAAAACACTTGCTGAAAGAAATAATAAAAATGTTTTTAACACTCCACCAGAAAACAATGCTAAATAATAATTTTTAATTAATTTAAAAGAAGAAACTAAAATAATATTTCCAAGCATAATAAATGGAAGCATGATTGCCATTGGCATAAATCCTAATGATAAAGAAATTACGCTAGGCAAAAAACATATTAGGATGGCGCCCCTATATCCTAATAAAAAGAAAGATAAAATCAATGTTGCGTTAACTATAGTTCCTGTTAAAAATTGATTGCCAATAAAAGGCGCTAAAAAAGCAATTAAGAGAAGTCCGGCAAATTGAATTAATATGTTGCTATTTGTTTTTGTTATTTCCATATGTTGTGTGACAAATTTTATGTATGATTTTTTTATTTTTAAGACATTCTTTATAGGCCTTTTCTACAAAGGGACTTTCGTGAGCTAATCTAATCTTTTTCTTTTTATCAATGTTATATAATGATTCTGCCCTTTTTTTTCTTATATCATTATTTATCGGTATTGGCTGACCTCCACCGCCAATGCAACCACCAGGACAAGCCATTACCTCAACATAATCATATTTTTTATAATCAAAATTTTCAACATTGCCCAATCCATTAATAACCGCCACCCTAACCTTTCTTTTGCCAATCTTAATCTCCGCCTCTTTAATCCCTTTAAACCCCCTTACTACCCTTAAATTAATGTCTTTTAGGCGTTTTCCCGTCATTTTCTCATAAACTGTCCTTAGGGCTGACTCCATAACTCCCCCGGTTACCCCATAGATTACCCCGGCACCCGTGGCTTCTCCATAAGGATAATCAAGTTCACTTTCTTCTAACTGATTAAAGTTAATTTTATTTTTCCTTATCATTCGCCCAAGCTCACGAGTAGTCAAAACATAATCTACTGGACTGACTCCATCAATTTTCAACTCCTCTCTAGTTATTTCATATTTTTTAGAAACACAAGGCATAATTGAAACAACAATAGAATTATCTTCTGATTGTTTAATGAGTCCACCAAGTATTATGTGGGGCGATCTTACTGATGTTAAATGTTTAATCAATTCTGGCTTATAAACTTCAACGTATCTAACCCAAGAAGGACAGCAAGATGTAAACATTGGAAGATTCTTATTTTCAGATAATCTTTCAATCAATTCCCATCCTTCTTCAATGGTTGTTATGTCGGCACTAAAAGAAACATCAAAAACTTTCTTGGCTCCTAATTTTTTTAAAGCAGTAACTAGTTTACCAGTAGTAATTGATCCGTAGGGCAAACCAAACTCTTCTCCAATACTACTCCTTATAGCGGGCGCAAATTGAAAAATAACATTTCCTTTCAAAAGAACTTTTTCAACTTCTTTAATTGAGCTGACTTCTTCAAAGGCACCTGAAGGACAGTGAGTAATGCATTGTCCACAATAGACGCATTCTTTTTTTTCACCAGGGAGAGTGCAGAAGAAACCATTTTTTTCTTTGTTATCAAGAAAACCAACTCCTTGCTTTTTGCACATTGCAATACAATTTTTACAATCAATACATTTTGAACTATCAAAAATCACTGATGGACCAAATTGATAAGTAGGAAAATTCTTTTTTCTATCATCAAACTTCGTAATTTTAATATTATACTCCCTAGCCAATTCTAATAATTTACATTTATAACTCCAGTTACAAGTACTACATTGTTCAATGTGTTGAGCAAAGAGAAGTTCCAAATTAATTTTCCTTAACTTTTTGATTTCTGGTGATTCTGTTAAAATCTCCATACCATTTTCAACTTTAGTTGAACAAGATGTTTGGAGGCCTCTTCCTTTTATTTCCACTAAACATAACCTACAACTATTTTGTGGTTCTAAATCAGTATGGCGACAAATAGCTGGAATCTTTATTCCATTTCTTAGGGCAACATCTAAAATAACCTCCCCCTTTTTACACTCAAAATTTTTATTGTTTATTTTAATCTTCATTTAACTTTTTTAATTAAACTTTCAAAAGGTATTGGAATAGATTTTCCAAGAGCACAAAAACTTGACTTCTTAAGATTCAAAAAAATATCATCAAGAACTTCATAATTAATATCTCTTTTTTTAATCATTTCATATATTCTAAAAGCACCCTCTCTACAAGGAGCACATTTATCACAATTTCCTGTATGAAAAAATTCTGCCCATTTTTCCATTAAAGCATATATATCTGTTTTTTCTCTATTATAAATTGTAATTGATCCAGCTCCAAAGGCGGGCTTCTTTAATTCCTGAGGTAACATTATTTCCCCTGATGCCCCACCACCAACTTGAACGAAAAAATCAAAATCAGGATAATTTCCTGTTTGTTTTAATACATCAAACATAGACATATTAATAGGAAGTTCATAAACACCCTCGTTTAAAACATCGCCATTTATAGAATAAAATCTTGTTTTATTATATTGTCCCTTATCAATTTTGCTTACATAATAAAAAGTTTCAACATTATTCATTATCGTTGGACAATTAAACAGCCCGCGATCTGTTAAAAATGGGGGCTTAAACCTTGGCTCAGCTCTTTTCCCCTCTATTGATTCAACAATTGCGGTCTCCTCTCCTCCAATATATCCTGATGTTTTCTTAAAAATAATACATTTACCTGTATTGCCTCTTAATTTATAGTTTTTATTCAAATAAATATAAGAATCCTTTGCTTTGATAAAATCAACCGCTATATTAATTCCATTTATAACCTCACTCAAATAGTTGTCTAAAATATATTTATCCTTAAAAACATTGGGTTCTCCTTCGGAAGCATTGCAGATTACATATTTTTCTTTGTTTTTTGCTTTTTTGGCCAGTTCCCACTTTAAGGCAACACTAAAGTTGCCACCTCCTCTTCCTTTTAAGTCCGATGCTTTTAATTTTTTAAGAATATCCATTACCTTATTATCTTACCATTGATTATTGATTCTCTTAATTCCTCGCTTGAAATAGATGCAAGGTGCTCTAAAAATTCTTTTGGTTCTTTCATTAATTGAGGTTGAGATAAAACACTTTCAACTGGATAAATACTATATATTTTTTCTTCTTTGTAAACCTCCAATCCTATAATTAACCCCTGCTGAGTTTCTTCAGAAAAGTATTGATCAAAGATAAAATTTCCCAAAGAATAGAATATCAATTTATCATTATAAATCTCAATATTTTGAACAACGTGAGGATGGCCTCCAATAATTAAATCTGCCCCGGCATCAATCATAGCATAAGCTAGTTTTTGTTGTTGTGTTGAGTTTGTTTCTTCATATTCATTTCCCCAATGTATTAAAATAACTAAAAATGATTCTGGATTATAAAACTTATACTCTTTAATAGAAGCGGCTATTTCTTTATCAGAACAGTTAAAGGAATATGTTTTATTTATTCCAAAATAGGCAATTCCGTCCTTTTGATAAGTATCAGCACTATCGCATATTGTAGGATCTCCAGTAAAATTAATTTTAGCTTCTGATAAGATATCTCTTGTTTCTTGAAGTCCATCTTTATTCATATTCAAAGTATGATTATTAGCTAAAGAAAGAATGGAAAAGTTTCCCTCATTTAGAGTTTCTAAAACTTTTTTATCAAAAGAAAACTTTAAAGAACTGTCAGAAAAGTCATTAGGATTTTCATTAATAGGACCCTCCAAATTACCAACAACAACATCAAAGTCGTCTAAGAAACTTTTAATCAGTTCAATAGGATATGAAAAAGAGTCCTTTAGCATTAATCTTTCAACCCCCCTATCAAACATTAAATCTCCAACAAAGGCAATTTTTTCTGGAATTATTTCTTTTTCAAAGCCAACAACAGATAAAACAGATGCTTGATTAACATCTTTTTGGGGCACTGAATCATTCAATTGATATAAACAAAAAATAAAAAGTATTAGGGATAAAAATATAAATATGTTTCTTTTCATAGCCCAATTATAGCCCTTGAAGTTAAAACAATCAAGTGATATTATTTGATTAATGAATAAACAATTAATAATACTTCCCTTTGATCATAGATCATCTTTTTTAAAAGACATCACCCCTAAAAAAAGTAAAGTAAAAGAGATGAAAGAGATGATTTTTGATGCTTTTTTGCTTTCAGTAAAAAATAAAAAAGATTTTGCAATTTTAGTTGATGAAGAATTGGGAGAAAATGTTCTAATAAGAGCAAAAAAAGAAGGAATTAAAATCTGCCTTCCAATTGAAAAAAGTGGCCAAAAAGTATTAGAATTAGAATTTGGCAATGACTTTGGTAAACATATTGAAAAATTTAACCCTGAATACGTTAAGGTTTTAATAAGATATAATCCTCTCAATAAAGAAATAAACAAAAAACAACTTGAAGTTTTATCTATAATAAATAATTTTTGTAAAAAAAATAAATACAAAGTTTTATTAGAGTTGCTTGTTCCACCTACAAAAGAAGAAGAATCAATCAGAAATTATGATACATTATTAAGGCATAAAAAAACTATAGAAGCAATTAAAGAAATAAAGGAACAAATTAAGGTAAATATTTGGAAACTAGAGGGTTTTAATAAAAAACAATGGGAAAGCATAATAAAATCAACCAATAAAGGGAGTAAAATTATTTTTCTTGGTAGAGGAGAAAATAAATCAATGGTTTCTAAGTGGATGAAAGATGCTTCAGAATATAATGAAATTATTGGTTTTGCTATTGGAAGAACAATTTTTTTAGAACCACTAAAAGATTATCAAAAGAAAAAGATAGCGAAAGAAATCGCTATCAAGAAAATAAGTGATAATTTTAATTATTTTATAAATCTATGGATTACCTCAAAGAAAAGGAAGCTCTAACAGTAATCATAATTTCTTTTTCTACAGTAGAGGTGTCATACATTCCATAATCAGAGATGTCAACAGAATTTGGTTGTAATACTTGCACCACGCCCATGCTTACTGATTTTAATGGTCCTGCTTTTTTGCCAGAAATATTTTCTGCTCTTTTCTTTGCGTCTTCCATCGCTAGTGGCAATAAATCAATCCTTGCTTCTGATAATTTGCTGTAATAATATTCTGGAGAATTGGCTGAAAAAATAACTCCTCCTTCAATAACTTTCTGAATCTCTTTTGAAATAATTTTTATCTTATCAATGTCTTTTGATTCAACAATAACATTTTGTGTCAAAACATATTCTTCTGGTTGACCATATGGTGCATCATAACGATAATTTTTCTGCATTGAAACAGAAGTGATTGTCATTTCATCTTCGGTAATTCCATTTTCTTTTAGAAAATTAATTACAACGGCCTCATCTAATCTCATCTGGTTATAGCCATCATTTAAAGTATTTGCATAAGTATTTCTAGAGAAACTAGCATTCCATTTAGCCATATCAGAAACAACCAGTTGTTTAGATGATCCTGTAACTACCAAAAGATTATCAAAACTTTTAATTTGAATTAAAGAATAAGAAATGATTATAAATCCTATAATAAAGGATAAACCCAATATTATAGAACCCTTGAATATATTACTGTTTTCCATATAAATTATTTTATTTATCTTATAAAGATATTATACTTTTATTTTTAAAAATTGTCAACAATTCCATAATTAGGAACTATTCCATGAATTGATTCTGCCAACGATTTACTTGCCTCTTCTTCACCATGAATAACAAATATCTTTTGAGGATTGGCCCTCATAGCCCAATTAGAAAGCATTTGATGGTCACCATGAGAAGAAAAAGAAAAAATTGTAGATATTTTTGCTCTAATTTCAATTTTGTTGTTTCCCAATTTGATTATTTTATCACCATTAATTATTTTTCTGCCTAAAGAACCGTCTACCTGAAAAGAAACTATTAATAAGGTTGCTAATGGATTTGGTAAATACTTTTTAAGATAAAATCCTATTTTCCCTCCTTCAAACATTCCGCTCCCAGCAAGAATTATTTTAGGTCCAGATGCTTTTAGTGCTTTTTCTGTATCTTTTTTTATTATTTCAAACCCTTCAAAATTAAAAATGTCGTCTCCTTTATGAATTAATGCTTTTGCCTCTTTGTCATAAAAACTGGCATATTGTTTATATATATTTGTTGCTTTTGTTGCCAATGGACTATCAAGAAAAACATTTACTCCTTTTATCTTTTTCTCTTCAAAAAAAGAATTTAATCTATATATCATTTCTTGGGTTCTTTCTAGTGCAAAAACAGGAATCATTAACGTGCCATTTTTTGCAATAGTATTTTCAACTTCTTGAATTAAAATTTTCTCTGCCATTTCTTTTGATTCGTGTAATCTGTTTCCATAAGTTGATTCTATAAAAAGAAGATCAGCACTATCTATAAATTCTGGATCTTTTATTATCGGACTAGGCATATTGCCCAAGTCACCAGAAAATACCAACTTTTTAGTAATCCCATCTTCTTTAACCCAAACTTCAAATATAGATGAACCTAAAATGTGTCCAGCATCTCTTAACCTTATTTCAATTTCTTCGTTAATTTTTCTTTTCTTTCCGTAATCAAGACAAGTAAAAAAACTCATCAAATGTTTAATGTCACCTTCTTGACATAAAGGATGAACAAATGGTTTTTTTTCAATTCTTGAAACATTTAATGCATCTAATAAGATTATTTCTGACAAGTCCCTCGTTGGTGCGGTTGAATAAACTCTCCCCCTAAATCCATTCATAAAAATTTTAGGCAACCTTCCACAATGATCTAAATGAGCGTGAGTAAGCAAAACAAAATCAATGTCTTCCGATTTAAAATTAAATTCTTCTATATTTTTGTAATGACTTCTGCCTTGAAACATTCCGCAATCAACCAAAAATTTAGTTGATTTTGTTTCAACTAATATGCAAGAACCAGTCACTTCTCTACATGCTCCATGAAAAGATATTTTCATTTAATAAATAAAATTATAAATGTGATTATCTTTTTCTATTATCAAAAATTAATTTTAAGCCAATTAGCAAAAGGAATAATGATAAAATAATTTTCCAATCAATAAAATCAAATATATCAAAATTAAAAATACTACTTATCATAATGTTTAGTCCGATAAGAAATAAAACAATTCCCAAAAATATCTTAAAATTTCCTTTGTCTTCCTTTTTTTCTATATCATCTACTTCTTCTACTTTTTCTTTTTTTTCAAACTTTTTAGGAATTAAAAGAGCTGAAATAATATAAATAAAAAAACCAACTCCATTTGAAAAAAGTAATAAGATGAAAAAAATCCTTACCACGACAGAATCTATTTTAAAATACTCTGCTAGTCCACCACAAACACCACATATTATCTTGTCCTTTTCGGAACGATATAATTTTTCCATATATATAAATTTAATTTCTTATTAATTTATATTATCATAACACAAAAACAAAAAACCACCAATAAGGTGGTTTCAGTTTAATCTTTTCCTACAAGGAAAGCATATGCAAGATAAAGAGCTGATAGCCCAACAATGTCGTATATTATGTATGCCCAACTACCAAATATTTGAGCTACAATATCAAAACTGAAAAAACCCACTAATCCCCAGTTCAATCCTCCAATAATTACCAAGGCTAGAGAAATTAAACCTAGTTTATTTAATTTTTTCATTGTTTTTTAATAAATTTAAAACGACCTTTGTATTATAATTTTAACTTTGTTTTAAAAATAAAGCAATGAAATTATCAACAATTACTCTCTTCTTAATGCATTGATCGGATCTGTTTTAGAGGCCTCTCTGGCTGGATAAACTCCTGCAATAATTCCAATTGAAAAAGAAAACAGCAGTGCAGAGAAAACAGACAGAATAGAAACATCAAAACTCCAGTTTATTCCAAAAGAAATTGCTACATAATAAACAAGATATGAAATCAAGATTCCAATAATAACCCCCATGACTCCACCCAAAAATGTTAAAATTGAGGCCTCGGCTAAAAACTGCCACAAAATATCTTTTCTCTTTGCTCCAATAGCACGCCTTAGACCAACCTCAAAAGTTCTCTCTACTACAGATACATACATAATGTTAGTAATTCCAACTCCTCCAACTAACAAGGAAACTGCTGCTATAACCGATAATAGAAAAGTAATTGCGGAGAATACGATATTAATCATGTCTCTGGCCTCAACCATTGTCATTGCTTCAAAGTCATCTTCTTCGGGACTATTAATATCATGCCTTTCTCTTAATAATTGAACTATTTCTTCTTTTGTTTGTTCAATTTTTTCGCCATCTTTAACACTAACTGATAAACCCATTATATAGTCCGTATTTAATAATCTTTTTTGCATTAAGAACGTAGGAAGATAAACAATTGAATCCATATCAACACCAAAAGTTGCACCTTTTTCCTTAAGAACTCCGACAACCCTAAAAGATATATTTCTTAATGTGACTTTTTGACCAATTGCATCGTTATCGCCAAAAAGAAATTCTTTTATAGAACTACCCAAAACTATCACAGGAGTAATTGAGTTTTCCTCATCAGGAGTATAAAATCTTCCTTCTTTAATTTCAATTCTTTCAACTAACGGAGCGTCAGCCCCATAACCAAAAATCATCACGCTTTTATTGTTCCCATCTTTTTTAATAATTTCTTGACCAGTAATATATGCATAATGACTTTCTATGTTAGGCAAGGCAATAATTTCTTTGACGTCGCTATTTTTAAATGTAGTAATTGTTGAACCCATAGCCATTCCAGTAGCACTTCCAGTTGTACCTTTTCCAGGAATCCTTACTTCTATATTAATAACATTAGATCCATAAACTTCTAGCTCGGACAATACCATTGATTTTAATCCATTGCCGGCAGATATCATTATGATCAAAGAAGCAATACCAATTGCGACCGCAACAATAGTCAAAATCGTTCGTAATTTTTGACTCATTAAGTTCTTGAACGCTATTTGAATTATAGAAAATATATTATTCATATCTTAATGCTTCTATTGGATTTAGGTCCGCTGCTTTTTTAGCAGGGATAATTCCAAAAACAAGCCCAATTCCTATGGACACAATGCATCCTAATAAAATAGAAATGGGCGAAATAATCAAAGTCCAATTATAATCCAAATAATTAATGACTAAAGAAACCAAAATTAAAATCAAAGATCCAAAAATAATTCCTATTATTCCACTAATAAAGGTGATTGTCATGGCCTCAATCAAAAATTGATTAATAATTTCTTTTTTCTTGGCACCGATTGCTTTTCTAAGACCAATTTCTTTTGTCCTTTCTTGAACGGTGGCAAGCATTATATTCATAATTCCGAAACCACCTACCACCAAAGATATTGCAGCAACCGCAGTCAAAAAGAACTTTAGCGCATCAGTTATTAAAGAGATTGTTTCTAGGGCTGTTGATGTTGAATTTATTGTAAAGTCATCACTTTCTGATTCCTTAATATCGTGTTTTTCTCTTAATACACTCCTAATGTGATCTTTTACATTTTCAACATTATTAATATCATCGGCTTTGGCTCTTATAAAATTAATATGATTAACACCTAAAATAATGTTTTGAGCTGTTGATATGGGGATATAAAAATCATCGTCTTGGCTTTGAATTAAACTTGAGCCCTTTTTTTCAAGAACACCAATAACATTAAAATTTACTTTTTTAATTGTTATTCTTTGTCCAAGCGGATTATCATCTCCAAAAATTTCTTTTGCTATACTATTGCCCAAAACAATAACCCTTGCGTTAGTCACTTCTTCTTCTTTTGTAAAAAATCTTCCTTTTTCTATTTTTGAATTTTGAACATCTAAATAAGATGTTGTTGTTCCGTAAAAGGTAATTCCCTTTATTTTATTATCAATTGAAATAACATCGTTTCCAGTCAAATACATTGCCAAAGAATCAATATGAGGATAATTGCTTTTTATTATTGCCTCTCCATCTTCATATTTTAAAGAAGTATTAACAACTCCAAGAGCAGAAGATGGTGGACCATTTTCTTCGGACTTTCCAGGTAAAACACCAACTATATCAGGACCAACGTTTTTTATCTCGTCTAGTATCATTTCTTGAACACTCTCACCAACGGAAAGAACTATCATTACGGCCGATATTCCGATGATAATTCCTAGCATAGTTAAAAAAGAACGCGCTTTGGTGCGAGTAATCATCTGCCAAGCATTTTTTACTGCTTCAAAAATATCCATATTTATTTAATAAGATCTTCCTTTGCTTCTTGTCTGCAGAAATTTTCTATGTCTTCTATTATATTTCCATCTTTAATTTTAATAATTCTTTCTGCATGTTCAGCGGTATACTTTTCATGAGTAACCAAAATAATTGTATTGCCCTTTTTGTTTAATTCTTGGAGTATCTTCATTACCTGAGCTCCTGATTTAGAATCAAGGTTACCAGTTGGTTCGTCAGCAAAAATAACTTCTGGATTATTAACTAGCGCTCTTGCTATAGCAACTCTTTGTTTTTCTCCCCCAGACAACTTAGTTGGCGAATAATTTAGACGATGACTAAGACCAACTTGTTCAAGTAATTTTTTAGCCCTTTCGCTTCTTTCTTCCGAAGAAATGTTAGTATATGTTAAAGGAAGTTCAACGTTTTCTAAAACAGATAAGGTACTTAATAAATTAAAAGATTGAAATATAAAACCAACCTTTTTGCTTCTCATTTCTGCAAGCTCATCATCGTTAAACTCTTTAACGTTTTTGTTTTCAAAAAGATAATCTCCACCAGTTTGCTTATCTAAAAAACTTAAAATATGCATCAATGTTGATTTTCCTGATCCCGAAGGGCCCATTATTGAAACAAATGTTCCTTTTTCTATATCAAAAGAAACCTCTTTCAAAACGGAAGTAACAACCTCATCATTTACAAAATCCTTCTTAAGTTTTTTTACGCTAATTAACATTAGTATAATATCTTTAAAATAACTTCTTCGTCTTTTTCTAGACCACTAATAATTTCTGTATTAGAATTATCGCCTTTCATTCCTAGCTCAACATTTCTTTCTTCTACCTGTCCATCTTTTAAAACTCTTACATATTTTTTTCCTGTTTCACTATTGGTTAAAATAGCCCTAGAAGAAATAAAGATAACTCCTTCTTTCTTGTCAGTTTTTATTAGAATATCTGCTGACATTCCCGGCTTTAATAAATCAGCCCTTTCATCATTTATACCAACCCTTACTTTATAATAAACAACATCTTGTATATCTGTTGATGAAGGATCAACCCTTAAAACAACTCCATCTAATTTAATGTCCCTTCCTAAAGCACTTAGCGTAACCTCGGCTTCATCACCCACATTTATTTTTGTAATGTCTGTTTCAGGAACGTCTATATTAATTTCATAATTAGGAGAAAGCATTTCTATCATTACTTCATTCATACTTATCAATTCTCCTTCTTTTTTATTTACTTTGGTAATAACACCGCTAATTGGAGCGAATATAATTGCTTTGTTTCTAGCTGCAACCGCTTGAGATAAAAGAGCTTCATAATAATTTACATCAATATCTCTTGGCTCAGCTACTAATGAGTTATAGTTTGCGTACTGAAGTTCAAGGGCTGCCCTAGCAGAATCAACTGCTGAAGTAGCCGAATTAATTGTATTATTGTTTTGTATTCTTAATAAAGATATTTCATTTTCTAAAGAAGATAGCGTTATTTGAGAGGCACTAATGCTTGTTTTTTGACTATCTAGAGATGATTTTTCTGTAGATGTTACTTTATTTTGATAGGTGACCTCTTCACATATACTTCTTATAACAGTAAGACCATCAAGTATTTTTTCCAAAGAAGAAATAGAGTAAGAAATTGCTAAATCAATATCGTTTTTTTCTCCTGTTTCCTTTGCTTCAATGATTAATAAATTAGATTCGTCTTTTGGCCTTTTTATCTTATATTCTTGATTGTTTCTTACAGTTAAACCCTCTTGATCATTGTTTGTAAAATATTCTGATTTAATTGCCTCAACAACAGTATAAGCATTATACATTTTGATGTATGTATCGTCTAAAACATTTAGAGCATAGGAATATTTAGAATTAATAGTGTTTTCGGCAAGCGTTGTTGCATCTTCAAGGTTTTTTTCTGCTTGGCTCAAAGATAACTTAGCAGATTCTATTTGTTTTTCTGATATGCTTATTTGTTCTAGTGTGGCTCCAGCTAGTTTTTGGTTTAATGATGATTGTGCTTGAGCAACCGTTGCATTAAGTTCAGTTAAAGATAAATTAGCAAGCCACTGACCAGATTTTACAGTATCACCAACCTCAACATTTATCTTGTCTATTCTTCCAACAGTTTCAAAATTTAAAGACAAGTTGTTTGCTGACTCAACTTTTCCAGTAACGTCTACTGTTTGCATTAGATCTCCTCTTTCAACTTTTATTGTTTCGTACTTTGGCTTTTCTCCACCATTAAAAAAAGAAAAAGCAAAAAAGGCAATTCCTATTATTAACAAAGAAAATAGCCATAATTTTTTAGATTTAAAGTTTATTTTTTTCATATTCTTAATAGTAACATTTTTAATTTAATTTGAAAAGTGGCGCTATCAAGAAGATAGTGCCACGTTTTTTTTCCTGTTTTTCCTCAATAAAGAGAAAAAAACAATAAGCGGTACGAATACCCATACTCCCATAAGAGAGATGAGTATACACAGTGAAACGATAACAGTTACGGTAGCAACTATTATCAGTCCCATTAAAACCATTAACAGAACCGCAGCGTACATTTTATGTTCCAATAAGATAATAAAACATTTATTATTATCCGTCAAGAGAGTCAAAATAATTTTGGAGGCACTCTTCAAATTTATTGATGTTCTCATTATTAATAGTAAATCCAGCAGCTGGTGCATGTCCTCCAAACATCATTAAGAGATTTTTACAATTTTCCATCGCTTTAACTGCATCACCTCCTTTTGGCATTCTTACTGTTCCCCTACTTATTTTTTCTCCTTTTTTATAAAGAAATACCGGTTTATTAAAATAATTAGACAACCTTGAAGCAACGGCTCCTAGATATTCTGCCTTCCAAAAATATGAACCATCAAAAATTAAACTTTTATTTTGCTTCTCAACTTTTTCAATTAAATCATTGGTTAAGGCCGCAACTTCTCTTTGTTTTCTGTCGCTTTCAACCATTAATTCTTCTGCTATTTTTTCTGCTTTATCAAAATCATTTTCTAATAAGAATAAATATGTTTTATGAATGTGGCCATCAATAGAAGAAGAATTAAGAGCGCTGTTGACTTTTGAAATCATATCTCTTTTTGAAGAAAAATTCATCGGATTTAATATTGAAAAAATTGATCTTATGGCTGGACGCTGGCTCATCTGTATTCCCTCCAACCCTTTATCTATCCACTCCTTATTTTCATCTTCTTCAATCATCATGTCCGAAATTGTTCCTAGAGCAACCAGCTCTAAAAAGCTCTTTTCAAGCATAGGAGACATTTTATCTTTTAATATCTCTTTAGCTAATTTAAAAGTAATTCCAACATTTGCATATTCTTTAAATTCCGTATCATCTCCTTCTTGTTTTGGATCAACAATAATTTCTGCGTCTTCAGGAATTCTATCCAATGGCTTATGATGATCAATGATTACAACTGAAAAACCACTATTTTTTGCATCTTTTATTTCATCAAAATTAGTAATTCCGCAATCAAGAGTAATAATTAAGCCACTTTTTGCTTTTGATTTTATAAAATTAAGTGATTCAAAATTAAGGCCATGACCCTCGCTACGAACAGGAGAAAAAGCAAGAACATTTTTAGGAATAGAAGATATATTATCTATAGCTTCTTTTAAAATAATCATTGAAGAAATTCCATCTAAATCAGAATCACCATAAATGATAATTTGCTCTCCCTGTTCAACTGCTTTTACAATTCTTTCTGCTGCTTTTTCAATGTTTTTAATTTTCATATTCCAATGCTTTTATTCCAGGCAAGTCCTTTCCAGCTATAAAATCAAGCATTGCTCCTCCCCCAGTAGAAATATGATCAAACTGATTTTCTATTCCCATTTTTTTTATTGCTTCAACTGTTTCACCTCCTCCCACTATTGAAAAAACTTCACTATTTATTTGTCCAATCATTTTAGCAATTTCTTCTGTTCCTTTGCTAAATTTTTGTTTTTCAAAATATCCTAATGGACCATTCCAAATTATTGTTTTGGCTCCACTTAAAATGTTTTTATATTTTTCAATTGTTTCTGGTCCTATATCAAAAACGTCTTCTTCTTTTCTAATACTTCCTATTGCTCCAATCCTCTTATAATCTTCATCAAAATTAGATAAACCCATAACACCATCTATTGGCAATTGAAGTTTTGGATTAGCTAAATCAATTTCTTTGGCGATGTCCATTAATTCTTCCTCTTCAGAACTCAATAAGTCCTTAACATATAATCCCTTTGCCATTAATAGAGAATTGGCAACACGTCCTCCGAGTAATACATAATCTGATTTTTCTAATAATCTTTTAATCACTTTAATTTTTGAAGAAACCTTAAATCCACCAACTATTGAAACAAGTGGACGCTCTGGTGAAATTAGAGAATCAGAAAGGGCCCTAATTTCTTCTTCCAATAATAATCCAGGAAAAGAAGGAATATATTTATTTATTCCAACTATTGAAGAATGTTCTCTGTGACAAGCACCGAAAGCATCTTGAACAAAGATATCTCCCAATCGTGCAAGTTTTTTAGAAAAATCATCATCATTTTTTTCTTCCCCCTTATAAAATCTAACGTTTTCTAAGACAACTATATTGCCTTCTTCCATTTTTTCAATTTCTTGCTCTACCTTGGCTCCTATTGTATCGTTAATAAATTCAACCTTACCTTGAACAATGTCCCACAACTTTTTTGCCACAGGCCTTACGGAATAATTTAGATCTCTTCCTTTTGGTTGTCCCAAGTGAGTAATCAAAATAATTTTAGCCCCTCTCTCTCTTAGATATTTTATAGTAGGTAAAAATTTCTTAATTCTAAAGTCATCAACAACTTTCCCATTTTTAATGGGAATATTTAGGTCACATCTTACTAAAACCTTAATTCCTTTAACGCTCTTATTTCTTATATTATTCATCTTTATTCTTAATTAATGGAAATTCTATTGTTACTTGAGTCCCCACCTCTTCAATTGAATCAACAGAAATACTGCCCTTCATTATTTCAATAATTTGTTTGGTAATCCATAGGCCCAAACCAGTACCAACAACATCTTGTGTTTTTTTATTTTTAACCCTATAAAACTTTTCGAAAAGGTGTTCTCTCTCTTTTGCACTCATTCCTATTCCAGTATCCTTAACATTAATAACTAATGATTCATCTTTGTTTGAAACTTTTACCTCTACACTTCCCTTATTTGTATATTTTATAGAATTACCAATTATATTAATAAGGACTTGTTTTAATTTGTCTCCATCAACATTAATTAAACAATTAGTATCCTCTTTTACTTCGAGAATTAAATCAAGTCCTTTTTGTTTTGACTGGACACTCATTTCTTTAATTGTTTCCTCAATGATTGACTGAACATTTAATTCTTTTAGGTCAATTTTAAACCTTCCCTGTTCAATTCTGCTGACATTTAAAAGATCTTCTATTAAATCACCCAGCCTCTCTGTTGATGTGTTGATTATAGAAAGATATTCTATTCCCTCCTTTTTGATATTAAGTTCTTTTGATTCTTCCAGCATCATCTGAGCATATCCCCTTATAACAGTTACCGGTGTCCTTAATTCGTGAGAAGCCATAGATATAAATTCATCTTTCATCTTATCAACTTCTTTGATTTTGTTATATAAAATTGAATATTCAAACAATCTTGAATTAACAAGTAGTAAAAGAACAATCAATATAACTCCTAGCAAAAGAACCCAATAAGATTTTCCTAAAATTGTTGCTAGTTTTATATTTATAATATCGGCAGAAAGTTTCATAGAAAGTAGAGCATATTTATTTCCTTGTTTATCTTTAATGGGCATAACAATTGACCAATATGTTTTATTTTCTTCTGTTATTTTCTGAGCAACTGGATTATCAGCATTCCAAGATAGAAAATAATTATAATTGTTTTCTGTTTGACCAATACTTTCTATATCGTTTTTACTTGCTATTCTTTTGAAAGAACCATTATCAAAAGAAAACACATCTATGTCTTTTGTGTCTTCGCTAAAATCTGACCAATTATCAACAAATGATTGAATATCTTTGCTTTCAATGACGCCGGCATTAAAGGCCTGCCCGACCCCTATTGCTTTGTTCTGCAAGCTCATATTTGCAATTTCTTGATAATAATTAGAAAAAAGCCAAGTATTGAAAATTAAAACCCCAGGAATAACTACTATTAAAGAAATAGAATAAATTACTTGTTTATTATTTTTAAGAAAGCTCCACTTACTATTCATAATTCTTCAGCCCTTCCTTTTATGATTAAAAAAAGAGAAATTAAAATAACAATAATAGAAATTCCCCCAAGAAGATAAAGATTCATTATGTTTTCTGAATCATTAATAATGTTGTCTGACAAAAACATATCATCTATTGAAATTGCTTGTGCTTCAGCAATAAAAAATGTTTTGGGGTTACTTGCTTCAATAATCTTTCCCTCGTCATTATGAAGAACCGCATAGACCTCATGAGTTCCATCAACCATTGATTTATCTAAACTGTATATCCAATTACCATCTTGATCTGCCTCAACCGTAACAACAATCGGCATTGAACTATATATAAATAAGGTGATTATTTCTCCTGGGTTAGCCCTTCCTTTAACAACTAAAAAGTCCTTTTCTTCTTTTTTAACGGTTTCTATTTTTTCAACAGTTATTTTTTCTTCCAAAACTAATGGTAAATTATATTTGGGTTGCTCTAATGTTTTTCCCTCCACTATCGCCTTGTCTACCCCAGAAAGATTCTCAACATTAAAGTCCTTTCCAATTCTTGTGATAACATCATCTGGTAAATCATTATCTTCGCTAGACATAGAAATAGCAACAGGAGAAAGTCCTTTTTGGTTTTCTTTTGTTTCTATTGAAATTAATTTAATTTGGACGCTTTCGTTTTCTTTAATAGATATTGGAAGATTTTCTATTACAATTTCCTTGCTCTCTGCTTCATTAACAGAAACATTTATTTTGGTTGAATTATCTATTCTACTAATTGTTGCTTTCTTGCCAGAAACTTCGGTTAATTGGGCTTTCTTATCCTCCGTGATTATATTTTTAAGATTACCTAAAATAACATCGTTAATTAATTTTGTACAACTTTCTTCGCTCAAAGAAGAGCACTTCAGTGGCTTTTCATAATTACTCAAAAAATAATTTCTACATTCTTCTTGTGTATTAATGTTAAGAGACAGACACTCAGGAACAATTTTTAATTGATAAGAATAAAGATTACAATCTTCTTCATTGTTTATTCCAGCAATCAAACATTCTTCTGAGATGTCTTTTTCTTTTGTTTCTGTTTCTTGAGTAACCATTTCAGAAATAGTTATTGGAGTGGGGGCAATTATTTCTTCTTTAACAACTGGTTCAATATATTTACAACTTCTAGCCAAAACCGCTTCGCCATCATTGCAATTTGCAGGCATTTTAGAATTTAATTTTCTGACTTGTGTGCCATTTGGTTGACATTGCGACCATGGAGAATATTCAAAAAGACAGGGTATAATTGGCTTAACATAAACACATTCTTCTTTTAGTTCTGCCTTGCCTCCTTCGCAATTATTTGGTGAAAAAGAAAGAACTCTCCTAGTTCTAGTTCCATCTGTCTGACATTGCGACCATGGAGAATATTCAAAAATACAAACATTTGTTTCTGCGTCTTCATTTTCTTCATTTTTTACAAAATTAGTCCACTGTTGGTTGTTGTCTTTTATTGGCAAAGATAAAACATTACTATATCTTAATATATTTACCCCCGCTCTTTCTTCTTCTTTTTTCAAAAGATTAATTATTGACCAATCATAATTATCAACTATAAGATTACTACCATCAAAATAAATATACTGAGGTAAATTGTTATCATTAGTAGAAATTAGATACTTAATTTTATTTTGATTATTAATTTGATATTCGTAAGCAATAATAGAAGAACTGAAATTGTTTTCTGTAAGGGCATGCAAGGCAAAAGATAAAAGATCATTTTCATTACCCTCTTTTTTATTAAAAATTTCTTGGAGAGAAAAAGAAGATTCGTTGTCGTTTGATATGATATTAAAATCAATGTTTAGATATTCTATTATTTTTTGAATACTGTTTAATTCTCTTGTTTTTTTTCTAAAAAGTTCTTCGGGCGAAGGAACATATGTGCATCTTTGACTTAATATAGGTTCCTCATCGGGACAAGATGATATTACTGTTCTTGTCTGAGTTCCATCTGTCTGACATTGCGACCATGGAGAATATTCAAAAGAACAAGATCTTTCTACATAAGAACATTCCTGTGATAAAACTGGAGAATCAGTAGAAGAACAATTAGAAGATGATATTACTGTTCTTGTCTGAGTTCCATCTGTCTGACATTGCGACCATGGAGAATATTCAAAAGAACAGGGGGGAACGTATAGACAAATTCCTGATTCTTGAAGTTGATAATTTAAAGAACAAAGACAACTATTTGCAGTTTCATCCCAATAGCCATTGTTTTGTATACATTCTTGTTTTTTTTGCTCAAGCAAAACACTAGTATTTAATGTTTCTAAATTATTTTCTTTTCCAAAAAGAAAGGTTGCATTAATTTCGTCCTTATCATATTTTTTTGTTCTTAATTCTTCGTCTATTAGAGTTATTTCTTCAACATACCATAATCCATTTTCAAAAGTAGAAGGGATAACAAAGCTGCTATTCCATGTTGATCCTTGATTAAATAATCTAATATCAATTTTATCTTTTTGGGAAGGGCTCTTTAGTGTTGCTGAAGCAGAAGAAGCATTAATTCCATCAACAAAAGACGCTGTCATTACAAAATAATTTTTTGTTAATAAATAAACAGAACTAATTTGTACTTTTTCAATAGTTGGAGAAAAATTATTAACTGTTGTTTCTGTTTGTAATATATTGCCAGCGGTAAAATTAAAAACCAAAAATAAAAGAAGTAGAGAAGTTATCATTATTTTTTTAGACATAATTTTAAAAATTAAAGAATACCAACATATCCATATATTGATTATATTTTAAGATATATTATTTAAAAAAGCAATAAAATTACTCACCACAAATTGCATTTAATTGATTTAAACTGCTTTCGGTAATCACCTGTTTTTCTTCTGTATTAATCCAATACATAATATCGTCTGGATTTGTTGAGTGTTCTAATCCTAGTGCATGACCAAACTCATGAATTAACACCTGTAATAAACTTTCTTCGTCAACAAACTGATAAATGTTAATTTTGTTTTCAACGGCACTACTTATGTAACTTCCCTGTTCAAATTGACTATTGAGTGTGCTTGCTACTGTGTTATATTGGTCAACATTAATGTTAAGTTTTGAACCAACTTTGTTCATCTCTTCTACCAAATAATTTATGTCACTGGACATTTGCCTTAATTCTTCTTGTCTTTTTTTTATATCGTAAAAGATATTTTCTAATTCCTCTTTTTCTTGATTTAATTTATTGTACTCCTCTTCATCTCTTTTTTTACTTTTATTCCATAAAGAAATATCTTTTTCTAGGTTTGCAATTCTTTGATTATAATCTAGTGTAATTACTTCAAGATTATTTTTATTTTCTGTATAGGTTTCAATATTTTTATTATATTCTTCTATCAGTTTAGAATAAACATCTCTATCTTCATGATAGTTAGATTTAATTTCTTCTATTTTTAATGTTGTATCCTGTCTATAATCATACAAAAGATTAACCTTTATTCCCTTTTCTTCATCAAACAAAAACAACTCTTTATTAGTAGCATTATTCCATTCTTCTGCTGCTTTTTGAGTTATTAAAAGAAAGTTGTCTTCGGTTAGCCCAAATTCTTGGTCAACAGTACCAATTGTGTAATAAATACTAGAAGAACAAGGATTCAAAAATATCTTTTCTATATTAAAAACAACCTCTTCTTTAAAGAACATAAAGAAGAGGAAGAAAAAAGAACAAAGAAGAAATATTGTTATCTTTTTGGTACTCATTTAATTTTCAGTTGTTTGTCCGTCAAATTCTTGATCGTTTGCCTCTGCCTCTTCTTTTGTAAGACGAACGATTCCATCTTTATGATGAGCAGGAGAATAAATTGTATACAATCTTAAATCTTCACCATCTGAAACATTAATAACGTTATGCTGTGCTCCAGCAGGAACTATAACCGCATCTCCGTCAGCCACATCATAATTATTATCATCAATAATTACTTTTCCTTTTCCAGATTCAAAACGAAAAAATTGATCATTTTCTTCGTGGACCTCACTACCAATTTCTTCCATTGGCCTTAAGCTCATTAATACTAACTGACTATTTTTACCAGTATACAAAACTTTCCTAAAATTATTGTTTTCTGTTGTTAATTTTTCTATGTTATCTTTGTATCCCTTCATATTTTTTTTAATTAATTATTATGTTTTTATTATATAATAAACAAAAAAATGGTGCAATTACATTTTTCTTAATTTCTTTGCTTGATCCTCAGGAGTCATTGAAGATATTTCTAGGCCAAATCCCAACTCTAATCCTCCGAAATAATTAATTCTAGGAGAAAAAGACCAATACCAATGGAAATATGGATATTCTTTGTCTAGGGGTGAATTATGTAAAAAAAAGTTATAATCTAAATTATCAAATCCATTATCATATTTTAACAATACTTTTTTAAATATCTTTGATAACGATTTTTTCTCTTTTTCATTAATTTGATCAAAAGAAGACATGTGTCTTTTGGGAGCAATAATAACTTGAAATAATGTTTTGGGAGCAAAAGGGCAAAAAGCAATAAAGTCATCGTTTTCAAGGATTAATCTTTCTTTATTTTCTGTTTCAATTTTGTTCATTTGGCACTGAAGACATTTACCATTTTTTTTATAAAAGTTCTTAAAATTATTCAATTCATTCTTGTTTTCTCTTTCTACAATTGGCAAAGATAGTGCTTGATAATGAGGATGTGGCTGGCTAGCTCCAGCTTTTTCTCCTCTATTATGGAAAATAGCAACTTGTTTTACAATTCCACTTTTTCTGTATTCAATTAAAATCTTTTGGATACAACTAAAAAATTCTTCTATCCTAGAAATTGGAAGATCTGATATGAATTTATTGTGTTCTTTTGTTACAATTAAATCGTGAAAACCAGGAGATCTTTTCTTGGTATAAAAATTATTTTCTAAATAATCTCCGCTCAAATCATCTTCTTCAAACACGGGAAACTTATTGGGAATAACGATTGTGGTCCATTTCTTTTCCTTGTTTTCTTTCCCTTTATAAAAATAATACTTAGGTGGTTTCTGATCTTTTATATCGCAAAATGGGCAATCATTTATTTCTTGAAAGTTGTTTGGTCTCGCCCCTCTTTTAGGTGACACCATTACCCATTCGTTTGATAAAACATCATACCTTAATTCTGTTTTCTTTTTTTCCATAAAATTAAGATAGTTTAAAGTTGTTAATAATTAAAGTAAAGTCATATCCCATAAAATTAGCTGCTTTTCTGCAAAAAATCATTCTCTCTAAAAATATCTCAAAATAATCCATTGGTTTAGTTATTTTTGTATCAATTTCTAATTTAAGAGTAATTTGTTTATTCTTTTTATTAATCTTCAGGTCATTTTTAATAACAGAATAATTTACTCTATTATGAATGTCTTCTTTTATTTTTTCTATTCTTTTTTCTTTAACCCTAGTTCTATGAACATCTGACTTATCTGCTAAAATTAAACAAGCAGTAATATTGTTCAATATATTCAAACTATCTTTGTCGTGACTTGCTATCGCTTGCATTATTTCTGTTAAATCTCTTGTTGGCATTTCATCAATATATATTTGAGATAATAAAATAGATGACCAAAAATGATGATTTTCTCTTCCTAAAAAATTTCCCATATCGTGACAATAACCAGCAATAGCAACTAATTCTTCTTCTCTTTTTGATAATTCTATGTCACGAGCTAATTTTCTAGCTCTATCTGAAACGATATTAATGTGTCTTTGTCCGTGGTCGGTAAAACCCAAAGAATCCAAATATTTTTCTGTTTGCTTTATAAATTCTTTTATTTTTTTATTGTTTTTAACTTCTTCTAATGTGATCATATATTTTTTATTTTATTATATTAGAACAATAGCATAGTTTGACTTCTAAAAACAAACTTGCATAAATAAAAAGCGCGGAGGCGCTTTATATATAATAGATTTTATTTACAGTTTTTTAATTATAAAAACCACAATCAATTTGAACATTTGCCTTGTTTCCATCTTGCTGCCAAGATAAAACACAAGCATTATAATGATAAATATAACCTCTTAAGCCAGCATAAACACCGTCAGCGATATTTATCATGTCTTGATTACCATTTTCTTCAAAAAATGTTTCTATTTGTTGTAATTTTTCTACATCAATATCATTGGCCTCAATCCTTCTTCCTTCAACTTGATTTGTAACAATGTTTTGATTATAATCTCTTGTAATCCAATTAAAAACATTACTTCCCTTGTCAGTAAAATCAATGCCTAAATTTGTTTTTAGTGTTTCTGATAATTTAATTACTTCATCATCACAGCCCTCTTCCCATATTCTAATACATTTTTGTTTTGCTTCGCACCATGAATAACCAGCACCAGACAAACAACCATGATCATCTTGTTGTCCTCCTATGAGTTGGTTTTCTATTGAATCATTTTCAATTGGATCTTTATTTTGTTTTTCTACAAAATAATAAACAAGGGCTGTTAATCCTATTATGATTAAAATTATTATTAATGTTTGATATTTTTTCATATTTTTTGTTTTATTATAACACAAAAAAACTGATTAAAATAATCAGTCCTTTAGTTTAACTTTTTTCGTTGGTTTTTTCTCTGAAATTAAAGTTAATAATTCAATAACCTTATCAATCTTTTTATTTAAAATCTCTATCTGATCTCCATATTGATTGCTATTCTTTGATGATGGCACATTGCCATCGCCCTTAAAACATTGACTGCAATAAACCTCTCTTTCTCCTGTTGGCTTAAATGGCAATTCAAATCTTTTTCCACATTTGTCACAAATAGCACTAAACATTCTTTTTTCTTGAAACCTTCTGTTAGTTCTATCGCCCTCGCGACTAGATCTACCCTCTCCTCGCTCTGAAAAACATTGACTGCAATAAACTGGTTTGTCGTTAGTTGGTTTAAATGGTAGTTCGCACTTCTTTCCGCAACTATCACAAACTGCCTTATACATTTTAGGCCTTTCGCCATCCCTTCTCTTAAAGTCGTCTTCTCTTCTTTTTCCGCGATCAAATATCTTGTCAAAATTTCTCATATTTTTTATTTAATTATTCTGTTTGCGCACTATACTCTATTGATGACTATTTTACAATAGGAAACCTTTGGGGATCCAAAAAATCATAACAGCCAACAGCACATTTATTCTCTATGCACTTCATTTGATATGGACAACTTGAAAGCATTAGATATTCTCCTGGAGCATTTCCACAATCTGATTTGACATTACAATCTTTATTAAAAATTTCCCCTACGTCAAATTTAGCTTTAACGTTAAAATATTTTTCTGCTTTTTCTATATTAATTTCAGATAAATCTTTTTGCCTTGGATTAAAAACTTTATTTACTAAATTAGAGGGAAATTCATTTCTAATATCTTCTGAGTATAAGCTACCATCTCTTGGAGTCCATAAATTAAAACTTTCTTCTATCTTTGTTAACCTAACAGGAACCGATACGCCTCCTCCCTTAACTATTCTTGGCTCTACTGTTTCTTCTTCGCACAAATTACACTCTTCTCCTGTTTTAGATAAAAAACAATCTTCTCTTGCCTTTTCATCAGGACAAATTATTTGTTTGTTGGCAACATAGAATTCTTCGCACAATGCCCATAAATATATTTTATTATCTTCTTCTCCCAATAATTCATAAGAACAAAATGCCTTACTATTTTCATTGTTTGTCCATGCTAAATTTTCTTCTAGAAATAATATAATTTTATCATCAATAACTGCTGGTTCGTTCGTTTTTTCAATAGTATAAAAATATCCGGCCAATAAAGCGATTATAAAAAGAAGCAAAAGATATCTTTTTCTCATAATTCAGCTTTTATACATCTAACAGAGTAACTATGTTCACCAGAAGCATTTCCCCTATAAATACTATTATCTTTTGACCTAAAAGATCTAGCTATTATTTGGTCAACCTCTCCAGAGGTCCAAAAATTAGCATATTCATTTAAATACTTAAATTTGCCAGAAGCATCTTTATACCCAGACAAACTAATGTTTAATAAATCTAATGTTCCCTCCGCATTTAGTGAAACATTTCTCCATCCAGTTTTATCAGTATCTGAATAATCCATTCCCAAATATCTTTCTAGGGTTTTAAAATCTTCATCGCTGGGCAATTCCCATCCACTGGGACATGCATAGCTTGCCATAGACCAATTATATAAGCGTCCATTTATTTCGCAATTTGAAATATCATTATCATAACAAGAAGATCCTTCTATAATGTAATTTAAATTTTCTGTCATCCAACATTGATCACCAATTTGAAATGTTGAATAATTATAGCCATCTCTTTCATCAATTAATTCTTCCCCGCAAATCCATTCTGGAACTACTGGTTCTTCAACAATAATCTCTGGCTGAGAAAGGGGCTCTTCATTTTCTAAAACAACTTCAGGCGTCTCTTCTGTTTTCAAAAAAGAAAATGGCCCAATTTTTTGAACAAAAGAAAATACTACTCCAAAAATAAAAAGGGCACACAAAGTAATAACTATTGGAATAATTATTCTTTTGGGAAGTACTTTTTTTGAATTATCTACAAACTCATTTTTTATTGGGTCCTTTGAAACAACTGATTCTTCTTCTGGGACTTCTTCATTAATTATTTCATTTTGAGTTGGCCTAATAAAAGAATCTTGCTGATTTTCTTCTGTTGATTCAAGAAATGGATCTTCCCCTAATTGTTGATTGCTTGATAAATTGTTTTCTTCTAAAGGATAATTAATCTTTTCCTCAGAATCTGAAGAAGTAGAAATGTTATTGTTTTCCTCAGACACGTCATTATTTAAAGAATAGTCATTTTCTTTTACACTCAAAATAGCGTCGTCTATGTCTTCTCTAGACCAACCAACACTTAAAAGATTATCTATGATTTCTTTATCTTGCTTTCCTGTCTCTATACATTTTTTAATATATTCACTTAATTTTTCGTTTACCATAATTAATTAAATTATATTTTTATAACTATATTCTATCATTAAAAATATGTATGGTAAAGTTTTTTTGATTAAAATGTTAATCTATATTAATCAAAGCCACTTTCCAAATTATTAATTCTTTCTTTTCTAATATCAACTAAAGAAGCGTTGTGTTATAAAATCTTTGCACAACGAAACCCCATATACTCATGAGCATCGTTTGGAGAATTTAAAAAATCTAGCGTGTATATTCCAGACCTATAAAGATCTCCCCAACTGCCACCTCTTAACATAGCTTTAGTTTCAGATTCTTCAGAAGAAAATGTTAGAAAAAGCTGACCAATTCCATTGATAGAACTAAGATTTTTATTAACAGAAGAAATGTTTTCTTTTCCTAATAATCCGTAGTCACTCAAGCTGTTAATCTCGTGCCATCCGCTATATGGTGGTTGATCTTTTTGTTCAATTGTGTCGCCTATCCACTCCCACACATTTCCAGCCATATCCCAAACAATATTACCATTCTTAAGATAAAAATATCTAGAATTTATACCATTATATGCTCCATCAAACCCAGAAACAACATACCTCTTGTTAGAATTTCCCCTAAAAAGAGTGCTTTCTTCCCAATTCTGATTTACACCCTCCACATCTCTCGCGATAGCCATCCACTCATCATTGGTTATTAAATGATATCCTTCGCCTAAACTTGCACAAACATTCTTAGATTCTTCCTGAGTTATATTAACAATAGGTGCTCCATCGGGAGAAGAAACGACAGAATTTGTAATACAATCATTCCAGTTAAAACTCTGGCCCCTCAACAATTTCAATTCATTGGGATAATCACCGATATTATCACCATTAATATCACATTTAGCTTCATAAGCCATCACACAAAAATAGTCCTTACTAAAAAGAGCAGAATCTTCTTTATTAAAAAAATATTCATTTCCACTATTCTTCTGAACCATGACATATCCACTAGGACAACCATCATGAACTATTTCTATTTGTGGCACATAAACTATACTCGTGACAGGATCTTGATTTTTGTTGGAAATTTGATTGAATTTAATAATAATAAATACTATTGTAATTAAAATTATGATTGAAAATAAAGAACTTAAAAAAATAGCCACCTTTCTTTTTGGAGAAACTTCTTTTTTTGACAAATCTTTAATACTGTTTCCATTTAAAGAAGTTGCCCAAAAGATAAAAACAGAAAACAAGGAAAATCCTATATATAAAATCGATATTATAGCCGATTTTGATAATGGAAAAGTATAATCATTTACAAAAACATCATAAGAAAAAAAGAAGGAAGTAAATAAAAAGAAAAAACCAATACAGGTTAATCCGTTAGCAGGAAAATATTTTAACGACTCTCTTATTCTCTTTATTATGTTTTCCTCTCCTTTTTTAAAGGAAGATGCCAACCATATCCATATAAAAATTATCAAAGAAGAACATATAAAAAAATAAAGGGCCGTCAGGAAAGCAATGTACCAATCCAAGAAATTAAAAAAGAAAGACAAGGGAAGAGATAAAATTGTCAAAACTAAAAAAATACGACCAAGTAAAAATTTAATTTTCATATTTATGATTTTTTATAATGTAAATATATTATTTACCTAAAATTTGAAAAGCATAATAAACCAAGAAAGCTGGCCAAACTAATGCTTTTAAGAATCCAACGACTCCCATCCAAAAAGTTGGTGCACTAAAGATAAAATATACGGCGGCACCAATAAAACCTAGACCATAAACAGCTGAATTACATTTGTTCATATGATTAATATTTATTATTATATTAAACAAATTGTACCATAAAATAAAAAAACCGACAAAAGTCGGCGGATAAACCCAATGAATAAAAAATATTATAAAAGATATTCATAGGGTCTTTAATAGGAAGGAATCTTGTTTTCGGAAATCATTTTCTGCAAAGACAAGTTAATGCTGTTCATGTATTTATCGCACGGCAATTTCTTTGAAACGGCGATATAAAACAGCTGGTTCGAAGCGATTCCGGCCTCTTCAAAACCGGAGAGATTTGATTCTTCTATCACCCTTCTACCAGCGTAAGCAGAGTAAAGAAAGTAATCCGCTTCTCCTTTATCAAGCAAAGAAAACGATTCTTGCGGTGTAGCCGTTCTTGTTATGTCCAAGTTCTTCTGAACGATAAAATCGTCCATCTCCTGTCCATAACTATCTCCCATCATAGCTAAACCCTTTTTTCCGATAAGATCTTCTTTTTTGTTGTAGGTAAAATTATTACCCTTAATGAACAAAGCAACTGGATCAGATGCGTACGGTATAGAGAAACAGTATTTCTCCTCCCGCTCTTTCGTCTTATACATTGCGACAATCGCACCAACCTCTCCGGTCAATGCTTTCTCCTGAACAACCTCCCACGAACCTTCGTACTTCGGGATAACATTGATATTCAGGTCCTTAAAAACACTAGTAGTTACCTCCACTCCGACCCCGGAGATATCGTCACCGTTCTGATACATAAACGGCTTCCAGTCCGGATGACCAGAAATAACAATTGTCTTTTTTTCAACAGGCTGTACGCTTAAAAAAGCACAGGCGACCAGAATTGCCGTGGCCACCATAATTATTGCTGCACTGATTAAGATTTTTGACATCTTTTCATCTCCTATTCAAAAGAATAGTATTTGATATTTAACATAATCAAAATAACATGTCAAATTTAGTCGTCCAAGAAACATTTCGGATAAATTAAGAATAATCATTAAAAGATAAAATTAATATTATTATACTTTTATAATCATTATTTTTTTATATCACAAAAAACCAATAACAATATTTTTTGGATATCTCCGTTTTTATTTTTCAACCCTTTTCTTTAGTTCTTCTATAACGGCCTTCTGCCAGTATTTCATAGAAAACCATTCAATTAATGGTTTTGCAACTATGCGAAGCCAATATTTATGAATAATAACCTGATAAGTGTAATCTATAACAGTTCCTTCTGAGCTTTCAGAAAGCATTAATTCTTCATGGCCAGAAGTTCCAAATTTAGGACTTTCATTGTTTGAAATAAATCCTTTTCCAGAAATAATCTGCGTCTTCATTTTTACTGGAAAGTTTTGACCAAACGACTTGACATTAGCCTCCATTTCTAAATTACTTCCTTCATGTTTTATAACTTTTATAGATTCCGCAACTTTCGGAAAATATTCAGGCCATTTTT